>JAABUS010000911.1_pt1 | contig 70357 bp, 56 predicted proteins | sample 5560161 | NCBI WGS metagenome assembly JAABUS01 (sample SAMN10711885, study PRJNA513376) | rock metagenome | isolation source: Antarctica rocks | place: Antarctica: Victoria Land, Trio Nunatak nord | collected 2016-01-04
TGGACGATGCACGAACTGCTGACCGTCCCGGTGCCGGTACCCACCGTCAAACGACGAGGACGACCACCCAACTGGCTGCGGGAGGTGGCCCATGCTGCCTGACCACGGTTTAGTGGGGTACTACCGGACGCGAAGGCGGCGATCCTGCGCGATCAGATTCAGCGCGCGTTGCGCCTGTCGGACGAGGCGTGCGCGGATATCTTCCCCGCGCCGATTGCCATGGATGACCCGTGGCGGTACCGCAATGCGATCACGGTCGAACCCGACACGGAGCGGAAGCCATCCTTTCATCACCGCCACAGTGACCGGCGAATACCGATCACGCATTGCCCGATCAGTGAGCCGTCAATCAGCGCCGCGTTGACGGACCTATCCGCGATGGGCATCGAGGCGGAAACGACGATCCGTGCATCAGGAGAGGGACCCGCAGTTGCGTACACAGCGCGCGCGCCGAAAACCGTGACCCTCCGGCTGCTCGGTCATGATTTTCGGGTTTCCGGGGGGGCGTTCTTCCAGGTGAACACGCGACCGCAAGCGGGGGGTACCGGCGGCAATTCGGGCATGGCGGATATGCTGGCCGAGCACGCGCTGCGTGGCCTCGCGCTGACCGGGAATGAGGCGGTGCTCGATCTCTACGCAGGCGTTGGCGCCTTCGCTATCCTTGCCGCGCCGAACGCACGACGGGTCGTCGCGGTCGAGGAGGTGCCGATTGCCGCCACCGATGCGCGCTTCAATGCCCAGAATCTGGGCGCGGCGAATGTCTCCGTGCACACGCGCAGCGCGGAACAGTTCCTTGCGGCATTCAATGAGCGGATCGACGCGGTTGTGCTCGACCCGCCGCGCGCCGGCTGCTCGCCGCCCGTGCTCGTGGGATTGGCGCGCCTGCGCCCACGGCGCATCGTCTACGTCTCCTGCGACCCGGCGACGCTCGCGCGCGATCTGAAAGTCCTGACGGAGGCGTATGCGATCGAATCGTGCCAGTTTATCGACCTATTTCCGCAGACGTTCCATCTGGAGAGCGTCTCGGTCTTGCAGCGACGTGGGGGAGCGAGGAAACAATGAACGAGAAGGTGACACGCGCGCGGGCGCAGGTCTTCGCGCTAGTACGGGAATGTCCACCGGGGCGGGTGACAACGTACGGCGTGCTCGCGACCGCCATCGGCTATCCCGGCCACGCGCGGCTGGTTGGATGGATCATGAATGGTACGCCCGCCGAGGCGCAGGTGCCCGCGCATCGGGTCGTCAACCGCGAGGGCGCGCTCACGGGCGCATGGGCCTTCGGGCACCCGGATACGATGGCGGGCCTGCTCCGCGCGGAAGATGTCGCGTTCGACGCGAAGGGCCGCGTGGTGATGAAGCAGCATCTCTGGGACCCGATCGCGGACCTCGAAGAAGACGAACTCCAGCGCATCCTCGATACCGCGCCGACGACGTTCGCCGATCTTCCCGACCCGACGGATGATTTGCCGGAAGCGCTGCGCCGCGACCCGAACAGCCCGTTTCGCGTCCGCGAGTAAACGGCAGCCCGCTACGTTTGGGTCGCGAATGTCTCAATCGCGCGTTGGTAGACGCCCACAGTGCGTTCCGTGACCGCTGTCAGCGAGAAGTTCGCGACGGAGTGCCGGATCGACGCCGCCGACAGTCGTCGGCGCAAGGACGGCGCGGTGGCGATTTCGGTCAGTCGCGCCGCCATCATCGCGGTGTCGCCACGCGGCACGAGAAACCCCGTTTCGCCGTCGAGGACGATGGTCTTTGTGCCACCCGTCTCCGTCGCGACGATGGGGCAGCCAACCGCGAGCGCTTCGAGGTGCGTTCGGCTGAGTGGTTCGTCCCAGCGGGCGGGCGTGACAAGGGCAATCGCGCGCCGCATCAATTCGAGCACATCGCCGTTCGGCACGACCCCAAGCACGCGGACGTGCTGGCCCGTCGGGTCGAACGCTTTTAGCAACTCCTCGTCCGGCCCACTGCCTGCGATGAGCAATGGCGGCGCATCGTCACCGAGACGCGCGACGATATCCAGGAGCAAATCCGCGCCCTTGTGGGCGGAGAGTTTCCCCGCGTAGAAGAAATAGGCCCCGGCGGGTGCGTGTGAACGTTTTGTGTGGCCGTCCACGGGGATCGTCGTCACATCGACGGCATTCGGAACGACCCGCACGGCATCGTCGCCAAGCAGCGGCCTCACCTCGTCCGCGATCGCGTCGCTGACGGCGATGACGCCGGACGCTTCCCGCAGTTGAGCCTGCCGGTGGTTGAGGATGTGACGCATCACGTGCGCCTTCGCGACGCGGAGGGCGGCGGGCGCATCCTCGCTGCCGCGCCGGTCGTTGCACGGCGAGCGCGTCCCGCACAAGCAGGTCGGGCATGGTTCGTGGCTCAGCCCCGTGCCGTAGAAGCAGATCGGCCAGTGGTCGCGGAGCGTGATGACGACCGGGATCTTCGACGCAACCCGCGCCGTAACGGCGGCGGCATTAACGTGCTGCGCGTGGATGACGTGCGGCGCCCATGACTGAAGCATCTCATGCACGGCGCGCCCCGGCCCGAGCGCGGAGAGTGAGAAGATGGCCGGGTTGATGCCTGCATCGTCACCAGTCACCCGGTAGACGGAAAAATCGTCGTAGGTATCGCGAGCCAATTTCCGCACGGGCTGCGCGACGATAATGCGTACGTCATGCCCCTGTTGGCGCAGGCCGCGCGCGAGATGGTACGCGCTCCAGCCGCTGCCATAACAATGCGGCGGGAAGGCGTCGGTGACGAACAGGATGCGCAAGTGTTCCGTCATGTCACGCGACCATCGCGCGCAGCGTCGCATCGAGGGCGCGGCAATGCGCGTCCCACGAGAACCGCTGGATGACCCGCTCGCGCCCGAGGCGACCGGCGGCACGGCGACGGTCATCGTCTCGGAGCAGCGCGATCACCGCATCCGCGAGGGCCATGCTATCCCCTTCGGGCGTCGCGTCGCCGCAGCCCGCGACGATCTCCGTCAAGGGCGGGATGTCGGTCGTCACCACGGGGACCGCCATAGCGAGCGCCTCATAGACCTTCAAGGGCGACCAGTAGAAGCCGAAGTGCCGCAATGGCGCGTGGCGACGTGGGGCGAACGGCGCGACCGCGACATCCACGAGCGCGAGGTGCGGCGCGACCTCCTCATAGGGCACGGCACCGGCGAAGATGACGTGTGATGCGTCGTTGCGTGGTATTGTCCGCGCAATCGCCGCGCGTTCCGGGCCGTCCCCCACAAAGAGCAATCGCGCGTCTGGGATGCGCTGGCGAATGAGACGAAACGCGCGGACGGCATCCGACGCGCCGTGCCACGCGCGGAACGATCCGGTGAATCCGACGACGGGCGCGCCGTACGGGATGCCGTATCGCTGCCGGAGCGTTTCGACGCACCCATCTCCTATCGGATACCGGTCCGGGTCGAACAGATGCACATTGGCCCCCCACGGCAGTGCCACAATTTTTTGATGAACGTGCGAGGGGACCGTTGTCGCGAGTGGTGTGACGATCGTCGTTGCCCATGCGCACTGACGGTTCGCCCACCGCTGCATCGGCCTGCCGAGGAGGCGGTCAATGCGATCCTTGCGGCTGCCGGGCGGGTCAATTACCGGGGCGTTGACTTCGAGCAGCGACGGGATGGATCGCCGGTGCGCGGCGAGAATTCCACTACCCGCGAAGGTGTAGTACCGCTCCATCACTACATCCGGCTCCCACGTGCGGACGATGCGGCGCACGGAGGGCGTCATCAGCAGCGCGGCGACGGGTGGCATAGGCGTGAACGTCAGACGCGCGTCGAGCCGGTGCGACCGGTCGGTACCGTGGTCGCCCCGGCCAATGACCCAGAGGTCGTGGCCGAGGGCGTGCAGGCCGTTCGTCACCTCGCGCGCGTGCGTCGCGCCGCCGTGGGACCGGTCGAGCCGGATCGCCTGCGCGCAGTAGAGAATCTTCATGCGCGCGGCGATGGTTTCGCGAGCAGGAAGAACGCGCCGGTCCGCACGCGGCGGAAGAATGCGACATCACACAGCAGGAGCGCCGTCAGGCCGCGAAGCGCGAGGCGAACAATCGGGCGCGCACCCGCAGCGTCACGGACAGTAGGCAGCGCGTGCTGGCGCTCGGAGTAGGTGTTTGTGTCATCCGGTCGCTTTCGCCGCCTCGCGACGGTTTGCTCCATCGCGGCGATGCCGAGCGTCTCCACGTACGTCGCGATGACTGGGTTGAGATACCAGAGCGTCACGGCGCGGAAGCCCTGCGCGTCGAGTTCGCGTACGAGCGCATCGGTGGTTTCGACGGCCTTGACGTGATCGCCTTTCCGCAGGTGATCACGCGTGCGATCGACGATCCCCGCGCGATGGAATGACTCGGAGAGTCGGCGACCAGGGTCGATGAGCCGGTTGAGCCACGACCGCTCCCGCGTGTTTGAGAAGCAGAAGTAGGAGCCATCGCGGGTGAGGACGCGGCGCGTCTCGCGCAGATGATCGCGGACACCATCGAGGTCGAGGTGCTCGAAGACATCGACCGTATAGACCTGGTCGAACGCCCCCGGCGCGAACGGGAGCGCCCGTGCATCGGCCTGCACAAGGTCCACGGTTTCGCGCGCGCGCGCCGCGAACCGGGCGGCGGGGTCAAGGCCCACCATGTGCGCGACAGCCCGATGGTTCCACACCGCGAACTTACCGTTGCCGCAGCCGATGTCGAGCACCGCGTCCGTCGGCTGCGGCCGCATCAGCAGGCGGAGCACACGCTGGCGAACACCGGCGGAGAGGACGGGCGGGCGGATGACCGGGTCATCGAGATCGACCGCATCGTTGTTGTAGACGGTCTCCTTGCCAGTGAATTTTTCATCGCGGCGCATGTCCACGTAGCCATCGCGGAAGGCGTACATCGCGCCGCAGTCGCGACAGGTCAAACCGGACACGGATCGCTCCAATGCGCCGTTGTACCGCGCGTTCGTCTCCTGCACGCAGGAGGGGCAGCGGAGCGTGGCAATCAGCCAAGCAGAAATCATGCGTCTCCTTCGCGCCAGCCGAAGGCGACCACGCCGTTGCCGATCAGCGGCGGGTATGGCACGTCGATCCGTCGGGACAGGCGCTTGCCGCCGATCCTGATGACCGGCTTGAATCCGGTGCGGACGCGCACGCGGTCGAAACCGGCGCGATGCAGGACCCGCCGCATCTCGCCGGGCGCGTAGATATGTGTGTGCGTCGGGTCGGCGTCGCCGCACCAGGTCTGCCGCGTCGCCGCATCAATCGGTCGGCGCACATCCCAACGGTTCGGCGTCGTCAGCGCGACGACGCCGCCGGGGCGCAGAACGCGGAGACAGAACCGCAATGTCCGCTCGCCGTCCAGCACATGCTCGATCGCTTCGCGCAGGATGATCGCATCGAAGGAGCGCTCCCGAAAGGGGAGTGGCGCATCGAGATCGGCCTGCACCAGTGGCGCGCTCGGCAGCATCTCCCGCGCGGCGCGGAGCGCGGCGGTGGCAATGTCCACGCCCACCGCGCTCCGCACGCGCCCCGTGAAGTACCGCAGCCCCGGCGCCGCGCCGCACGCCCCATCAAGGACGACCGCGCCCGGATCGAGGCGCACATTGCCCATGGCGAGCAGTCGGTCGTACTCCCACGCCACTTTCGCGTCGGATTTCGCCTGCTGCACGACGAAATACTCGTCGCGATAGCGTTCATCCGCCGATGGTACGGCTGTCACGGTCATGGCGTGCCCCCACCCTGATAGAACGAATTGGGCGCGCGGATCAGCCGCCACAGGTCGCCGAACAGATGGCGCGGCACCTGTGTGAACTGATTGACGAGCACCAGTGGCCACTCAAGTTGCTGCCGATCCATGTACTGCTTCACGAACTGGACGATTAAGCCGCCGTTCCACAGTATCGCCGCAATCGCCAGTATCGGCACCCAGATGCGGAGCGCGCCCGGCGCTCCCGCGCGCTGCTCGCCCCAGCGACGGAAGACCTCCGCGAGACCAATGGCGAAGATCGGGCTGCATACGATGAACCGGCGCGCGCCGAACGCGCCCGCCGTCGTCCATGTCTGGAACGAGCCGTTAAGGTAGAGTGTGAGCGCGAATCCCGTCGCCAGTGAGGCCCCGAGCCGTGCGTCGCGCCGGATCAAACAGGCGATGCCGAAGACGGCAACGAGCAAAATGGGCGTCCAGAAGAACAAGCCGTGCGCCGGGTCGAACAGCACCCGCAGCGCATTCGGCGCATTCCAGCGCAGCTTGTCGGAGACTTCCGCCGACGGGCGAAACGCGCCATTGAGGCTGCGATAGACGAGCAACTGTGGGATAAAGGCAACCACGGCCACGACACCGTAGAGGATGCCGCCCGCGAGTGTCCGCGAGAGGTCGTTCCACCACTGTTTCGTGCGGCGGCGCAGGCCGGCCATGAGGCGCAGTATCTCGTCCACAACGGGGATGAGGAGAAAGACCGCGTCCTGCTCCCGAATCATCGCGACGAGGCCGCCGAGCAGGCCGAGCGCTACCCATCCCATCCACGTCCGCCGCTCCCGCGTCCGATACCAGACCGCGAGCAATGCTGCGGTGGCGAACCACGACGTGGCGTGCGCATAGGTCGGCGCGAGATGGCTGTAGAAGAACGCCGGCGTGCCGAGCCAGATCACCAGGGACGCCCAGAACGCGGCGCAATGATCGGTGATCTGGCTCGTCAACCAATAGGTGAGAAGGAGCGCGGCCCCCGCGTAGAGCGCGGCGCCGATGGAAACCGCCCAGATGTACGGCAGCGAGAAGCCATCCGCCGCCACCGAGGCGCGCGCCGCGTGGAGCAGGTGCGCGATGCCATCCCCCGCGAGGAAGAAGGGCGCCCACAGGATCGCGGAACCGACCGGCCCGTTGTTGATCGACTTGCCGGACGGGTTCCGCCGATCGATGAAGCCCTCCTTGAACTTTGTCAGACCGTTCGGGTTGCGGTCGTAGAAGCCCTGGTAGTCGTTTGTGAAGTCGAGATCGGCATCGAAGTAGATCGACCGATCATAGACGTAATACTCGATCGCATCCGACGCCGTCATCCGGTGGGAGACGAGCGGCAATGAGACGAGGTAGAGAAGGCAAAGGATTGCCAATCCGTGGTCGACCGCGCGCCACCACCGCGCCACGCGCCCGGTGCGCGGCGATGCGTTCGGTTGCACGCTGGCGTGCTCGCGAATGCCGACGCTACCCATCCGTGCCGCCCGCGACTGCTTCGCAGAAGCGCAGAATCGCCTCCGCCCGCCCGTCATACGTGTGCGCGGAAACAGCGGTGCGCGCCGCAACCGCCATTGTGCGCGCCTGTTGCGGGTGTGTATAAATCCATCGCAGTGCGTCCGCGATTGCGCGGGCATCACCTGCGGGGACGTAGCGCGCGGTATTCTCCGGCAGGATCTCGCGGAGCGCGGGGAAGTCGGCGGCGACGATGGGCCGCTCCATCGCCGCGTACTCGAAGAGTTTCAGCGGCGACGCGCTCGCCTTGGATACCGTGTCCGGGATGACCAGCGCATCCGCCGCCGCGAGATGTGCCGCCACGACGGGCGGTGGGACGGGTGCGACGAAGCGCACGGTTGGAGCGAGGCCGAGTTCCTGGGCGCGCGTAGTGAGTGCCTGCCGTTCCCGGTCCCGTCCACCGACGATGCGGACAGCGAGATGCGGCATCTCTTTCGTCAGCAATGCCGTCGCTTCGACGAGCCGGTCAACGCCGTGGTACGCGAACGTCAGCCCCGAGTAGACGACGAGAAAGGCGTCACCGGGAATCCCGAGTTCGCGCCGTGCGTCGTCCGTGTCGCGCGGGCCATAGACCGCATTGTCGTAGGCATCGGGGATGATTACCGGGGTTCGGCGCAACTGATAGTGCGCTCGCTCGATTTCCTCGACGAAGGTGCGGGTGAGCGAGACAACCCCGTCCGCATGATTCAAGGCGATCCGGTCCAGCCACCGCGCGAGAGCGCGGGTGATCGGCCCCGTGTTCGCGGACGGATTGCGCGTTTCGAGATCATGGACTTCGTAGATCACGGCGCAGCGAATCAGCGGATGTGCGAGCAGCGCCAGCCACGCAGCGCAGACGACATCGCGCACGTAGACCACATCCGGTTGCCGCCGCGACAGCCGCTGGCGAAGGAGACGGCCGAGGACGCGGCACGCGAACCACGTGCGCTCGGCGTATGACCACCCGACCGAGCGGATCACATGGCGACCGGCGTTGAAGGGGAGACGCAGCAGATGCGTCGCGCCGACCGCGCGGAAACTGCTCGGTCGGAAGGCAAAGCGGGGGATCAGGAGATCGAAGTGCACGACGCGCTCGCGGAGGGCACGGGTGGTGGCGAAGGTCTGGACGGCGTTCGCGGAGCGGAGGACGAGGCTGGAGGGGTACGCGATGTATGTGATACGCGGTTGCGCCTGGGGAGGAATGCGCCGAGTGGTTTCCTCGCCCACCCCGTGCTCCTGTGTCGCTCCTATCACCCGTCGTCGCCTCCAATGCTCCGCCTGTCCGCGTCGGAGTATAGCACACGGGCGTGCGGCGCTTTATCCGGTGCGAGGCGGCGGTACAGCCGCAGCACGCCCTCCGCAGTGTTATCGAGGGAGAAGGATTGCGCCATCACGTGGGCGCCGCGCGATGCTGCGGACCATGCTTCGTCGCTCGTGAGCAGGCGAATGAGCGCGGATGACAGCGCGGACGGGCTGCGTGGCGGGATAATTTCCCCCGCGTGGAAGGTCTCGATGTAGTGGGCAAGCCCTGCCGCAGTGGAGACAACAGACGGTGTGCCTACGGACGCCGCCTCGATACCCGTCTTGTTGAGGCCATCCAGCAGTGACGGGATGAGGGCGATGTCCGCTGCGGCGAAGTACCGCGCGACATCCGGGAAGGCGATCTGCGGTTGGATGCGGACGTGCCCCGTCACGCCCAGTTCCGCCGCCAGCCGGTGCAGCGATGCGACGTATACCCGCGCCCCGGCATCGCGCGCGGGGCCAGCGAAGAGGGCCGTGGTGTTTGGGCACGTGGCCAGCACGGCGGGCAGGGCGCGGATCACATCATCGTACGCCTTGATCGGCACCATCCGCCCCAACCCGAGGAGCAGCCGACCAGGCGGGATCGCGCCCGTTTGTTCGAGCTCCCGCCGCGCGTCACGGCGGTAGCGGGCGATTGCGTCCCCCGGCAGCGCGGCATGCGGCGACTGCGGCGGTTGCACGACGATCCGCGCCGGTGCGCAGCCGTACTCTTCGATGACCGCCGCCGTGTGCGGCGAATTTGCCTGAACAATTGCCGCCCGCCGCAGCGTCCGGCCAATTGCCCGCCGCACGACGGGATGTGTGCCGTAGCCGTAACCCGTCTCATCGTCCGTGAGAATGTCGCCACCGGTGATCGTCACAATCGTCGGCGGGGCCATGCGGCCACGGAGCGAGTGCCGCACGGCGGTCGCGTATGGAAATGCCATCCCGACTTGCAGCAGGTCGTACTCCGTCAGCCGCTCCGTCGTGAGGAAGGCGCGCAGCCCGGCGACGAGGCCAATGAAGGAGGGAAACGCCCAGACGCGCTCGCTCCATTGCCTGCCCCATCGGTCGAAGTGTGGCACGCGCGGTCGCACCTGCCAGACCGCTGTCCCGTGCTGGTCGGCGGTCAGGGAAACCGCTTCCGGGTGATCCGGGGCGACGAACGTCAGAATCTCCGAATCTACGCCACGCGCGCGGAGGGCGGCGACGAGGTCGCCGTGCGTGTGGCTCACCATCGAGTCCGGGCGGTAGGATCCAGTGACGTACAGCACGCGCATTATGTGCTCTGCTCTCGGATCGACGTGTACAGGTCTACGAACTGCCGCGCGACGACCGGCGCGGCGTAGCGCTCCATGGCGACCTGTGCACCCCGCGCGCCGAGCCGTTCGCGCAGGCGCGCATCGGTCAGCAGGCGTACCAATGCATCGGCGAGGGCTGCCGGATCGGTCGGTGGCACGACGAGACCGGTCTGCTCATCCGCAACGATCTCATTGCAGGCGGGAACGTCCGTCGTCACGACCGGCGTGCCGACCATCATCGCCTCGACGAGCGGGATGCCGAACCCCTCGTAGCGCGCGGGCAGCGCCAGCGCCCACGATGATCGCAGGAGGCGCACCTTTTCCTCTTCCGATACACGTCCAAGCGCCTGAATTGCGTCGCGAACGCCGAGTTCGGTGACGAGGCGGTCGAAATCGTCGCGGTCGCGGCCCGTGTGGCCCGCGAAGATGACGGTCGCGTCCGGGACACGGGCGCGCATGGCGGGTATCGCCCGCAGGAGCACGTCCCACCCCTTGCGGTATTTCGTCTGCCCGAGAAAGAGCACGGTCGGGTTCGCCGTCCGCGCGATCGCCGCGTTCGTGGCGAGCAGGGAGGCGTCGATGCCGTTGGGGATGAAATGGATGCGCTCGGCGGCCACACCGAGGTCGATCAGGACGCGCTTCTCGTGCATCGAGATCGCGTGGACCGCGTCCGCGACGAAGAGCGGACGGTGGAGCGCCCAGACGAACGCGCCGTGCCGACTCCCGTGGACGCGCATCGAATCGCGGAGCCTCGGGCGCACGCGCTCGCGGCGAACCGGCGCGTCGAGTGGGCGGTCGGTGTCCGCGACGAGTTCCGGGTCGTGGAGGATGCCGTGCGGCGAGAAGACGACCGGGACGCGGCGCGCGGCGTACGCCGGCATCGCCAGCGCGGAGAGGCGGTTGCTCAGGTGATGAATATGCGCGACATCCGGCGCACCGCCGATGATGTACCGCAGTGAGCCGGGCGCGAGGAGGCCCTTGCGACGAAGCCGGTGCACCTCAATGTCGTCGATTACCGCGTGGTGCGTGTCGATCATCGGCGACGACTTCGCATAGTAGGTGAGCACGCGGACGTGATGCCCCTCCGCTCGGAGCGCGCGCGCGAGCACGGCCTCCGGAAAGGACGGAAATCCATCCACAACGCCAAATGTGGTGGCCAAATCAATGCGCATCGAGCGCCTCGTGATAGGTGGCAATGATGCGCTCGGTCACGACCGGCCACGCGAAACGGTCGCAAACGAACGCGCGGCCCGCCGCACCGAAAACGCGCGCTTCATCGGGATGCGCGACGATCCGCTCGATCGCGGCAGCGAGCGCGGTGGGGTCGCGTGGCGGCACGAGCCGCCCCGTCCGCTCGTGCTGCACCACCTCCGGGAAGCCGCCGAAGTTGGTCGCGACGATGGGCCGCGCGCACGCGGATGCCTCGGCGAGCGCCATGCCGAACGTCTCGTTGGCGAAACTTGTGCCGAGGACAACATCGCTCGATGCGTACATCATGCGGAGTGTGTCGTGGCTCTGTGATCCGACGAGATGGACCCGCTTTGGGATGCCGAGGGCGACGGCCGCATCGGTGAGGCGGGTGCGCTCCGGGCCATCACCGACGATCACGAGATGCGTGGGGGCGCGCATCAACGCGAGCGCGCGAACCGCGTCGATGGTTCCCTTCCAACGCTCCAGCCGCCCGACCCAGAGTGCCAGCGGGTCGTCATCGATGCCCAGCGATGCGCGCCAAACATTATCGCGTGCGACCGGGCGGAAGTGGTCCGTGTCCACGCCATTGTAGACGATGCGGCTCTCACGGCCATACCGCTCGCGCACCTCGGCCGCGTTGTACGCACTGCACGCGGTGATGACCGCGACATCGCGAACGAAGCGCCGGTCCCACACGAAGAAATCCCGACCGTGCGAGCTGTAGACGATCCGCGCATCCGTCCGACGCCGCAGCCATGAGGCAAGCGGGAAGTCGAATGGCTTGTGAATGTGGACAATGTCGTACCCACCACGCCGGATTGCGTTCGCCGCGCCCGCGTCGAACGAGAGCCGTTCGATCAACTTGGTCGCGGCGTATTGCCGTCTGACAAGCGGGATGCGTCGCAGCGCCGCACGGTCGATGTAGCGCGACGTGTGCACATCGACCGCTTCGCTGACCGGAATTTGCCTCTCGCACATACCACCGAAGATCGAGACGTCCACGCCGTTTGCCGCCAGGGAATGCGCCAGTTGCACGACGAATTGCTCGACGCCGCCGACCTTCGTCGTCGTCGTCACATTGACGAGCGCGACGCGCATCACGCGCGCCTCCCGGAGAGCAACCGGACAATCGCCCCACGCATCGGCAGCCGGAGCGTTTTCAGCCGTTCGATATCGGAATCCTCGATGCCGCCCATCCGCCGGAATACGGCGATGTAGATAACGCCGCCGAGCGCGGCAATCCCCGCCGTCACCGCGAGCCAGAGGAGCCGGTGGAGTTTGCTGCCAATATCATCGGGCACCCGACCAATTGAGAATGCCAGGCCACCGACGACCGCCGCCATGCAGATGACGGCGATCGCAACGCGCCGGACGAAATCGAGCGGATAGCGGATCGGGAGCAGTGCGTTCGATGCGACCGTGCCAACCAATGCGGCGAGCAGGGCAAAGCCACCCGAGGTCAGCGCCGCGCCCATCGCGCCGTACGCGCGTGCCGTGAAAAACATCACCGGGAGGGCGAGGAGCGCGATTGTCCGCGCGGCGATCACCGGGCGATACCGCTCGAAGGTGAGCAGCACCGTCGTGCCGGTGCTAAGGCACGACTCCGCAAAGAGCAGCAGGACAAGGGCGATGCACACGCCGCTGTACGAGACGTATTGCGGGTAAAGGATGCGGAAGATGTTCGGCACGAGCAACGCCATGCCGATTGCCCCGGGCAGGAGGATCACCACGAGGAAGCGCGTAACGATCCCGTACGCCTGGCCGAGTTGACCGTCGTCGCGGGACGTGAAGATGCGCGTGAAGATCGGCACCTGAATACCGATGATCGGCGTCGTCAGCGCGCTCAATATCTCCCGCACCGAGCCGGCCGCGACGCGATACCCGGCGATGTCCTCGGCATTGCGCAGGATCAGCGCGGCGAAGGCGTACGAGGTGAAGAAGCTCGTCACCTGCAACGCATACTGCAAACTCGAATAGCGCGCGAAGCGACGGATCGGCAGCGGGCGGTCGCGCTCCGCCTCCTCGACGAACTCGCGCTCGCTCTCGGTGCTCTGACGCACGGCTACCACCGCGAAGATGCCCGCCAGAACCATCGCGAGGAGCGCGACGAAAACCCGCCCCACAAGCACCGTCGCGATGTTGCCGCCGGAGAGGACAAGCGCGGCCACGGTGATCGGGTCGGCGAGCGTGACGAGGATGGTGATGACATTCCAGCTCTTATTGCGAAAGGTGGCGACGAGGCTCTGCATCGCCACGTCGTAGAACGCGCCGACGAGCACGAGCGAGACGACCGCCGCGAAGATCGTCCAGTGCTCCTGGCGGACAATCTGCGCGACCGACGCCGACTCCGGCTTGCCCTGCGGGACGCGGCCGTCGAGGAAGCGGAAGAACGAGCCGTGCAGCGCCGTCGCCAGGAGAATGACGGGGAGGAGCACCGCCATTTTGAAGCCGAATACCCAGGTCAGCAGCGACCGGACACCCTTCCTGCCCTGCCGACCGGCGACCTCGGGCAGGAACTTGACGACGCTGCGCTCGGTGCCGAGGTCAACGAGCGAGCCGGATGTGACGCCGACGGAGAGCGCGAGCACGTAGACGCCGAACTCCGCCTTCGGCAGCGCGTTGGCGAGCACGAGTTGCGCGAGGAGATGCGACCCTAACTTCGCGGGCAGGAGCACCGTGTTCCAGAAGGCGGCACGGGTGGCGTACGCACCGAGCGCGGCGCGCGGCGCGCGCTTGCCCGCGCTCGATTCGGGCGGCGTCGTGACCGTCACTGCGCTGCTCCGTGCGGCCGGAGGGCGAGTTCATAGGTACTGGTGATCGCGAAACGGTGCAGCCGGTAGACCGGTTGGAGTGCGTGGACGGCGCGCAATGACCAAATGGTGGTCCGATAACGGCCCGAACCCTGGCCCAGGTCTTCCATGAGCGCCCGTTCTTTCGTGTCCGTGACGGTGAAGCCGATGGCGCGCGCGCGCCGGGTGAATCCGGCCATCGTATCGTAATACATATCCTCTAAGCGCTGATTGTCCGCGAAGCGTGCGCCACGCTTCGACCGGCCGACACGATCGACGACCGCCTCGGCGACGGGGCGCGGCAGCCAATTGAGACCGAAGAGGTGATAATGCGGGTCGCGCCACGCGAACCGGTTGATGACCGTCACGAGCGCGACGCCGGACGATTTGAGCACGCGATGGATCTCTCGGAGCGTTGCGAACGGGTCGCGGACGTGTTCGAGGATGTCCTGCGCGAGCACGACATCGAAGGAATGATCGGCAAATGGCAGCGATTCGCCGTACCCGCGCGTTACGCGCGGCGGCAGCCCGTAGCGGTCGGCACGGAGGCGCGTGATCGCGCAGTAGTCCGCGTTCGGCTCGATGCCGACCGCACGGATCGCGTTCCGTTGCGCCGCGACGAGAAATCCGCCCATGCCGGAACCGATGTCCAGGACCTGCTTCCCCGCGAGATCGCCCGTGACGGCACGAAGCGCGAGGAGGCGTGATGCCTGCCCATCCTCCTGCCAGAGCCGGTTCTCGCGCCAGCGGTCGTAATCCCTGCGCCAGCGCATGTGCCCGGTCCACTGGTCAACGAGCGCGCGCAGACGATCTTCGCGTTCGCGGTCGCCCTCGCTGGCGATGGCAACTGATGCGTTCATGGGCGCGCTGGTGGGGGCGCGACGCGGCGGAGCAGTTCGAAATCGCCCTGGCGTTTGACGAGTTGCCACTGCCCGTTCGCCTTAAGCATGTCGAGATCGCCCGCTTCCTGACCACCGTCGCGCCGCCGGTCGCCGAGGACGTAATCGGCCCGGTCGATCAGCGTGGCGTCGTAGAAGGAGTTACCGGGAAATTCGTAGAGGTAGCGCCGGAGCGGCACGCGCGTCGCAGCGAGGCTGGTGACGGACAGCGGCGCGTCCGGCGGGATCATCGGGATGAGGATGTCAAGCGACGCGATCCGGCTCGCGTCCTCCTTGTGCACGACGAAATCGCCGACTTTGTTGGGCCGCGTGTAGACCTGCTGCACCACGCTGAGACAGAGCATCCCGCACACGAGCGCCACCGCCAGTGCCCCGCGTTGCGTCCGTGAGGGCGCCGCCGATTCCCCGCGTCGGATGCGTGGCAGCAGCGGATGCGTGCCGTCCACGAGTGCACCAACCGCGAAGATGGCCGCGATGAACAACCAAGGTGTGATGAACGCCGAATACTGATGGAAGATGTCCCGCTGATATTGGAAATGCGGCCCGGCGAAGAGGTTCAGCAGCAACGGCGGCGCGGCGATGAGCAGGACACGCGGCGACCGTAGCGGCAGGAAGCCGAGCGCGAACAGCAGGCTGACGATGTACTCCCACCGATCTCTCCCTGCGACCGTCCGCGCGACGTGCATGGGGTGGGTAGCGACCGTACGGACAATTGCCCCGAAACTCCCCCCGAGCCAGTTGTAGTTCTGCAAGTAGGAGAACTGCGCGCCGTGCGCGAACGCCGGGATGACAATGAAGACGGCGACGAGCCAGTACGTCAGCCCGACGATGATCGGCGCCCAACTGTACGTGAACCGGCGGCGGGTGACGACGCCGTAGACGCCGAGCGCCGCGATCACCAGCGCCACGTCGTTGCGGTTGATGAGCGCGAGCACGATCATCACCCAGAACGCCACCGCGCGATCGCGCATCATGAACCAGAACGCGAACAGCAGGAATGTCGCCGCGAAGAGCCGTGGCTGCACCTCGTACAGGTTGACGTTCTGCATTGGCAGGTACGAGAGAAAGAGCAGGCTGAAGAGCAGCGGGGTGATGGACGGTCGTGGGATTGCATCGCGCGCGATGCAATAGATCGCGACTGCGCCGCCCGCCGCCGCGACCGTTTGCAGGAAGAGCAGCGTCGCCGTTGTCGGCTTGAGCGCGAAAAAGGGGACGAGGACGAAGTGGAAGAGAAACAGGTCCTGCCCGAAGGCCGAGGTCGTATACGACAGCGCGGACTGCTCCGCGATGTGGCCGTGGAGCGTGTTCCAGAGCGGCTGCTCATAGACGAGCGGGTCGAAGCCCATCCGCAGCGAGTCGAGCTGCCACTTGGAGGCGAGAAAGATGACCGCGATATAGAGGAGGCACGCGATGCCGAGCGTGTAGGGTGCGACACGAGTAGCGAGCGCCTGTACCCCGTCGCGCGTGCTCGTGATGTTCTCGCGCCGCCCTGCCGGATGCACCGAAGCGCCCGCCGCCGCGTCATCGCGCGTAAGAGCCAGTTTCAATTCCTCACCTCCTCCCCCTCTCTATCGCCGCCGTGATCTCATCATATCGAAGTCTTCGGGCGATGGAGAGGAGGAGGGGACAGTTGTGCAATTGACGCTGATTCGTCCCTCTCCCGACCCTACACGGCGACCCCTTCGGCATCCTAACACACACGCACTAGCGGAGGGCGTGGACAGGCTTTCCGTTGACGACGGCGAGCGCGGCCTCGTGGATCGCTTCGGGCAGCGTTGGGTGCGCGTGGATCGTGTGCGCCACATCCGCAGCAGTCGCGCCCATCTGCAAGCCGAGGGCGAGTTCCGCGATCAGGTCGCTGGCGCGGGGGCCGAGGATGTGCGCGCCGAGCAGTTTGCCGCCCTTGCCGGAGATCAGCTTGACGACGCCCGCCGTCTCACCGAGGATCTGTGCCCGCCCAAGCGCGGCGAAGGGAAAGACGCCCGTGCGCACCGCGTCGCCGTGTCGCTCGCGCGCCTGCTCCTCGGTGAGGCCGACACCGGCGATTTCGGGGAGCGTGAAGATGCAGTTCGGGATGACGGACGGGTCGTAGTGCGTCTCTATCCCCTTCAGGTTCTCTACGACCACCTCGCCCTGCGCGGAGGCGGTGTGCGCGAGCGGTGGGGCGAGCGCCACATCACCGATGGCGAAGACGCCGGGCAGGCTCGTGCGCAAGGCGGTGTCCACTTTGATGGCGCGGCGATCCATCTCCACCGGCACGTCTGCGGCCCACACATCGGTTGTGTAGGGCACGCGCCCGACGGCGACCAGCACCGCGTCCGCCTCGACGGTCTGCTCGCCGGTTGCGGTACGATAGCGGACGGCGAGATCGTCGTCATCGCCCCACGAGACTTCTTCCACGGCGGCATCGGTCGTCACCGTCACGCCGAGTTTGCGGTAGAGCGGGAGCGCGCGCCGGATCATCTCCGGCTCGACGCCCGTGAGGATGCTCGGCAGCCGCTCGATCACGCTGACCATCGTGCCGAGGGCGGCGAAGATCGTCGCGAACTCCATGCCGATGATGCCGCCGCCGATGATCGCCAGTCGCTTCGGCAGCGTCGTCAGCGCGAGAATGCCGTCGGACGTGACGACGCCCGGCAGATCGAGGCCAGGAATCGGCGGCATGATCGGCACGGACCCCGTCGCGATGATGACATTCTTCGCCGCTACCTCGCGCGTGCCGCCGTCGATATCCTCCACGGTGATCCGGTGGGGCGGTGCGGCGGTGAGCAGGCAGCCCGTGCCGCGCACCACCGCGACCTTGTTGCCCTGCATCAGCCCATCGACACCGCGCACCAACGACCGGACGACCTCGTCCTTGTGCACCATCGCCCGCGCGAAATCGAGCGTCGCCCCCGCGACATTCACGCCGTAGGTTTGCGCCTCGTGGACGGTGCGCCACACCTCGGCGGTGTGATGGAGCGCCTTTGTCGGGATGCAACCCCATGATAGGCAGGTGCCCCCGAGCGCGGCGCGTTCGATTACCGCGACGGACATCCCTTCCTGCGCCGCGCGGATGGCGGCGACGTATCCGCCGGGGCCGCCACCGATGATCGCCACGTCGTAGATCGTCGGTGCGTCAATTGTCGACATCTTTCTCTCCTTGTCGGCATCGGTACTCAACGACCGCGTTCCCACCGATGCGGTATGCCGCGTATCCCGGCGCCGATCAGAGCGTACGCGCCTGCACAGCGCGGGTCAAGGTGGTGCGATCCACAGTTCCACGCCACTCGCTTTGCCGTGTACGACGACTTGCGCCGCGTTGGGCGGCAGTTGATCGATGCGCGCGCGGATCGTCGCGTCGGGGAGGGCGGTGGTGTTGGGGAGCGCGATCGTCCTGCCGTCCTTCGTCGTGACCCACATCGCGACCGTTTCGCCGGGGATGAAGAGGGCGGGGCTTGTCACGACGAGATTGTCCAAGGCGAGATGTGGCAGGGCGCTCAGGCTGACGACGTTCACGCGCGTGCTCGGTGGCTGGCCGAGGAGCGGGGCGAGCGTTGATTCGAGCGCGATGTCGTAGTCCCCGGGTTCGCGCGGCAACGTGATCGAGAGCGGAATATCGGTGTCGCCCCTGGGAATAATCGCGGGGATAGCGAGCGGGAGCGTTTCGCGGCTCACCACGCGCCCTGAGGTATCGCGGATGACCGCCCGCACGTCGATCTTGCCCATGGTGTAGAGCATCCGCGCGCTGCTTCCGGGGTTCTGCACGGTGAGTTGTCCCAACACTGCGTCGATACTCCCGCCCGGGTTAACCGCGAATCGCACCGTGGCGTTCAGTGGTGGCGCCGTTGGATCCGGGACGATGTCGTAAATATCGCTCTCACCGACCGACGCGACGAGATGGAACCTGCCGCCGGTTTTCGCCGCCCCGGTGCGGATGGCGGCCAACTCCTCCGGTTTGTAGGCGCCCCGATGAATGACGATGCGGCGGACGCCCATATCCGTCAGCACATCGAGGTCGTCCAGTCCGGGGAAATCCTCGCGGCCAACGAAGCGCGCCTGCAGCTGGTACGTTGGGGCGGGGATGAAACCCGAGTGGCCCCAGACGACGGGATTCCAGTGATACGTCGAATAGAATGCCGTCAATAGTTGGTAGGATGCCACCGGAAACTCGGCAACACTCCCATCGGTGGGGTGCGTATTCAGCCATTGATACGGCGCGATTATTTCAGCGGACTGTGCGACGTGCACCGTCGGCAGGAGTGCGGCGCTTGTTTCGATGAGCGCGAACGCGCTAATGATCGCGCCGAGGGCCACCGACGGCACGAGGTGGCTGTTAGGCATTTTCCCCCACGAGCGGAGAAGATGTGTGATGCCGATCGCGGCAAATGGCGCCATCGCAAGCAGCACGACAGACGCGAATCGATCGGGGCCGCGGATGCCCTTGAAACCGACGATGTGCTCGTAGAGCAGGCGATAGGGGAGCGGTCGCCCCGTCTCCTTGTCCCCGAATGTCGGGCCGAACGAGAGAACCAGGGCGACGAGACCCAGCGCAAACAGCCCACCCATCCACGGTTTTCGCAGGGCGCGCAGGCCGACGAGTGCGAACAGCGTCAGGATCGCTCCGGGGAAGAGTGCGGCATGTTCCGTGCCGGATCGCAGGAGAAGATGCCCCCACAGATGATTGCCGGGCGTCACCGTGACGTACGAGCCAACGTGCGCGGCGTCGTCGTACGCCTCATTGAGCGTCCGCACGATCCCCTGCTCGCGGCGCATCGTCCCGTATGGCAGATCAATTACCGCGACCACCGCCCCGGCGACTGAGAGTGCGACGAGCAAGCCCCACAACGACCGGCACACGATGAGCCGTCGTTGGCGGAGGCCTTCCACGAGGAGGAAGACGACAAGGGCGATGCCGAACATCATCATGTAATAGACGGAGGAAAACGCCGTCGCCGCGACCGCGAGCGTTACCCAACAGCCGCGCAGCCGGGATGGGCGCTGCACGTAGCGAATCACCGCGAGGATTGCGAGCGGCATCCACTGCATGGAGAGCACCTGGAGATGCGCGTTGTTGTCCATGCGGAAGGGCGCGAATGCGTAGCAGATACCCGCAACAAACGCGGCGACGCGCACGGCGCCGAGGCTGCGGCAGAGGGCGTACATCGCAACGGCGCAGAGGGGATAGGTGATGAGAAGGGCGGTGTTGTAGGCGACGAGGGCATTGTACGACATGAGCCAGATTGGCCAGGCCATGATTGCCTGGGGGAGGAGCAATTCGCTGAAGGCGAGAGTGCGCGGGTTCGGCGCGAAGATATTGCCATCGTAGAGATGCGACGGGTTCGCGATGAGCGCGTGCTGCACCCATCGAAGGGTCCAGGCATTGAGGAGCGGATCGCCGATCGTATCCGCGACAGCGGAGCCAACGTGGCGGATGAGCGGCCAGAGCATGACTATCGTGAGCGCCGTATACGCGAATGGGATCGTGACGTACCAGTGGCGGGGTTTCAGCCGGTCAACGCGCCGACGGATGTGCGAAGGGGCGATGGGACGGGTATCAGTCGGTGCGGTGGCAAGTCCCATGCAGGAGATAGCCCTCCAGATGATGCAATGGGAAGGAGGAATGGTCGGGGAGAGAGGATTTGAACCTCCGGCCTCACGGTCCCGATCCGTGCACTCTGCCAGGCTGAGCTACTCCCCGTAACCTGCGGCAGCATAGCACACCCTTTCACACTTGCCAAGCCCCGTATTGTTCAGGGTTGAGGGGACACACTTTGGGAGGATGAGACGGGACGTCTACTGCTTGGGGCACTACTGCGTCTGCACCGCAACCGCTGGACACACTGTTGGACGCCTCCAGCATTATGTCCAATGATTCCCCTCATTCCTGAACAGTTACAAGCCCCTCGGCGTGCGTTGACGGGAATAACCCCCGGTGCTAGAATGCACTGCCGACCTGGCAGCGGTCGGTTTGAGACGTCATGTGCGACGGAAGCGCGTGATCAGGGTTCTCCGGGAGGAAAGGCATCAGCAGACCACTTCGCACCAATGATCGTATTCGGGTTCGTGAAGTCCGCGTCATCGACGAGGAAGGGACTCAACTCGGGGTGATGCTCACGCGGGATGCATTGGAACGTGCGCGAGAACTTGGGCTCGACCTTGTCGAGGTCGCGCCGAATGCGACCCCTCCGGTGTGCCGCCTGATGGACTTTGGCCGGTTCAAGTATGACCAGAGCCGCCGCGAGCGCGAGGCGCGCAAGAACCAGAAGCAGCAAGACATCAAGGAAGTGCGCGTCACCGGCATCCTGATCGACCAGCATGACCTGGAGACGAAGGCGCGTGATGTCAAGCGGCTGCTGAAAGAGGGGAACAAGGTCCGCGTTTCCGTCATCTATCGCGGCGCGCGGCAGATGTCGCATCCGGAGATCGGCGATGAACTGATGCGGAAATTGGTGGCGATGCTCGAGGCGGACGCGGTCATCGAATCACCGGCGCGGCAAGAGGGCCGGATTTTGAGTATGTTGGTAAGCCCGCGCGTTGCGCCGGCTGCGAAAGCGACGAAGGAACCGGCGGAGCCGGAGCCATCCGCGTAGGGGGAGAGAACGGCGGCATGTCGAAACTGAAGCTGAAGACGCACAAGCAGGCGGCCAAGCGCTTCAAGATCACGGGCACGGGCAAGATTATGCGCACCAAGGGCATGAAGAGCCATTTCCGGCGGCGCAAGTCGTCCCGTGTGAAGCGCTCGCTCGACAAGATGTTCCCACTGAGTAGCGCGAACGCGAAGGGCGTGCGCCGCAGTTTGCCATACGGCGTGAAATAGGAAGGAAGCCCGCAATGCCTCGCGCTACAAATAACGTCGCGGCGCACGCACGCACGAAGAAGGTACTTGCCGCGACGAAGGGTCACAAAGGCTCGCGCTCGCGCTGGAAGCGCGTCGCCATCGAATCGAACATGAAGGCGATGATGTACGCCACGCGGGATCGCAAGAACCGCAAGCGCGAGTTCCGCGCGCTCTGGATCGCGCGCATCAACGCGGCGGCGCGGGTCCACGACATGCCGTACAACCGCTTCATCAGCGGCCTGCAAGCAGCGGGCGTGGCGATCGACCGCAAGATGCTCGCGGACCTCGCCGTGCGCGACAGCAGCGCCTTCGCCGATCTTGTCGCCGTCGCGAAGAACGCGGGCGCGGTCACCGCGTAACGAGCGGGAGGCCCGCGACGCGCACCTCGATCACGAGCATGCACAACCCGACCATTGTCCAGATTCGCTCCCTCCACCGGCGCAAAGGTCGCCGCGAGCAGGGGGCGTTTCTCGTAGAGGGTGTCCGTATCGTCGCGGACGCCTTCGCGTCGCACGCGCGGTTCACGCACCTGATCGTCGGTGAATACGCGCTTTCCGCAGCGGGTGATATGCTCGTGCAACAGATCGAAGGCGCGCAGCCTGACGTGTCGATCCTCACCGTGCCCGTGCCGCTGATGCATTCACTTGCAGAGACGGAGGCCCCGCAGGGCCTGATCGCGGTCGTGCAAACCGAGATTCATGCATTGCCGCGATTCGATGCGGAACACGGCCTCGTCCTCGTCCTGGACGGTCTGCGTGACCCGGGGAATGTGGGGACGCTCATCCGCACAGCGGCGGCGGCTGGTGCCGACGCTGTCATGCTCGCGGAGGGCGCCTCGGATGCGTACGCGCCGAAGGTTGTGCGGGCGGCGATGGGGGCGCACTTTCGCATACCCGTTTTCGCGGATCAATCGTGGGACGCAATCCGGGATGCGATCGCGCCACTGCCCGTCCTCGTTGGAGCGGATGCCACGGCGGAAACGGCGTACGACGCTATCGACTGGAACGCGGGCGCCGCGCTCATCATCGGGCACGAGGATCACGGGTTATCCGCGTCCGCACGTGCGGTGTGCCGTGGCTTGGCCGCGATTCCGATGGCGAACGGTGTGGAGTCGCTCAACGCGGCGGTGAGCGGCGCGGTGGTGCTCTTCGAGGCGCGGCGTCGGCGTCGCGCGGCCCGCGACGCCTTGACATGATGGCGAATTGCGGGTATGACTTTCTCTTAATAACGCGACGACGGAGCGCGTCGCAGCGGTGCCGCGTCTGACGCAACCGGCATGTCGCAGGGAAGAACGAGCAGGACTGCGACTCGTTCTCTGCCGGAACGCCGCTGCGACATTCCCTCCCGAGCATGACGGTGAATTCCAGTAGCCGCTCACGGATGTTCCCCGTTACCGGAACGCCGCCATCGGTCTATGACTGGCCCGTGGCTGGCATGAGATGCGGTCGTCACCGCGTGACGGTCGCAAACAGGGTGGTACCGCGTGGCCATGTCTTCGCCCCTGAGTGGGGTGGGCGTGGCTTTTCGTGTGCATGAGGAGAAGAAGGAGAAAACCGATGGCGGAGACTCCCCCAACGATCGCGGAACTGCGAGATGCGGCGATCACGCGGTTGCGGGCGGCGCACGACCTGCCGTCAACGCGGGAATGGTACCGCGAATTCCTGGGCGATCAGGGCAGCGTCTCGGCACTGTTCAGGGAAATCGGCGCGCTGCCCGGCGACCGGCGACGCGCGTTCGGTATCGCGGTCAACGCGCTGAAAGCGGAACTCGCGTCGGCGCTCGCGGAGCGCCAGTCGCATCTCGAAACGTGCGCACTGGACGCGCGCATCCAGGCGGAGCAGATCGACGTGACGCTGCCGGGTCGGCCCGTCAATCGGGGCTTCCTGCACCCGACAACGCGCATCATCCGCGAAATCTGCGAGATCTTCGGTAAGATGGGCTTCCAGACGGTCGAAGGCCCGGAGGTCGAGTACGCGAAGTACAACTTCGACATGCTCAACATCCCGGCGGATCATCCCGCGCGCGATGTGTGGGACACCTTCCATGTCGTCTCCGAGGAGGACAACATCGTGCTCCGCACGCACACGTCGCCGATGCAAGTGCGGACGATGCTCCAGCAGCAGCCACCGGTGCGCGTCGTCGTACCCGGTCGCTGCTATCGCTTCGAGGCGACGGACGCGACGCACCTCGCGATGTTTTATCAGGTGGAGGGGCTGGCGGTCGGCGAGGGGATCACGCTCGCGGACTTGAAGGGGACGCTGACCGAGTTCGCGCGGCAGATGTTCGGCGCGGAACGGAAGACGCGGTTCCGCTGCGACTTCTTCCCGTTCGTCGAACCGGGCGTGGATTTCGCGATCGACTGCCCGCAGTGCGGCGGCAAGGGGTGCCGGCTCTGCAAGCAGACCGGGTGGATCGAACTGCTTGGCGCGGGGATGGTGCACCCGCACGTCCTCGAAATGGTCGGGTATGACACGACGAAGTACACCGGGTTCGCCTTTGGCATGGGGCCGGAACGGCTGATGCTGCTCAAGTATGGCCTGGACGACATCCGGGACTTCTACAAGAACGACACGCGCTGGCTCCGCCAGATGGATCAAGCCTGGCTCTAGAACCGAAGAACGGGGGCGAAGACGATGAACGTTTCCTGGCGATGGCTGCGCGAGTACGTTAATCTGGACGGCATCACGCCCCGCGAACTCGCGCGCCGCCTGACGATGGCGGGACTGGAGGCCGAGAAGATCGAGGAGATCGGCGCGGAATGGGACCCAAATCTTGTCCGCATCGCGCTGGTGAAGGAGGTGCGCCAGATTGAGGGCGCGGAGCGCGTCGTGCAGGTCATCCTCGAACTGCCCGAGCGGGAGGTGATGGTCGTCACGGGCGCGCCGAACATCGCGGCGGGGCAGAAGATCGCCCTCGCGCTGATCGGCGCACGGCTCTACGACGGACATCGCGACGATGATGTGCTGCGGACACTGAAATCGCGCCCGATCATGGGCATCACGGGCGAGGGGATGGTCTGCTCAGAGAAGGAACTCGGCATCTCCGACGAGCACGAGGGGATCATCGTGCTGCCGGACGACGCGCCGATCGGGATGCCGCTCGTCGAGTACCTCGGTGACACGGTGATTGAGTTCGAGATCACGCCGAATCTGGTGCACGATTTCTCGATCATCGGCGTGGCGCGCGAGGCGGCGGCGCTCATTGCGACGGAGTTCCGCGACCCGTTTCCCCGGTGGGAACGGGAACCGCTCGACGCGCCGGAGTTGCCGGATATCGTGACGGTGGAGAACCCGGAACTCTGCCCGCGCTACACCGCGCTGGTGATGGAGCATGTCACCGTCGAGCCATCGCCGGAGTGGATGCAGCGGCGGCTGCACGCGGTCGGGCTGCGGCCGGTCAACAACATCGTGGATGTCTCGAACTACGTCATGATCGAGTACGGGCAGCCGAATCACATCTTCGATCGCGACCGGCTGATCGGCGGCCGGCTGATCGTCCGGCGCGCGCATCCGGGCGAGACGCTCGAACTGATTAACCACGAGACGCGCGCGCTGACGCCGGACATGGCCGCCGTCTGCGATGAGGCGGGCGTGACCGATCTTGGTGGCATCATCGGTGGCACGCGCTCGGAGATCGTGGATGCTACGACAAACATCCTGATCGAGGCGGCGAACTGGGAGATGCGCAGTATCCGCCACACGCGGCAGGCGCTCAAGATACAAACCGACGCCTCCGCGCGGTACGAACGTGGCCTGGAGCCGGAACTGACGATGCCTGCGGCGCGGCGGGTCGCGGAATTGATTCGGATGCTCTGCCCGGAGGCGCGCGTGACGGGCTGGGCGGATCTGTATCCGTCGCCGCGACCGCCGCGTCAGGTTTCGCTCCGGTATGGCGCATTTCAGCGCGTGCTCGGTGCCACATATCCCTTAAGCGCTGTTGGCGACGTGCTGACGCGGTTGCAGTTCGACATGGCGATCTCCGATGATGCCGACCCGCTCCTGACGATCGACATACCGCCGCATCGGGCGGACGTCTCGCTGCCGGAGGACATCATCGAGGAAGTGGCGCGCATCATCGGCTACGAGACGATCCCCGCGACGATGCTCTCCGGGATGGTGCCGCACGTCGTGCGCACCGACGAATGGATCGCGCGCGAGGCGGCGCGGGATGCGCTGGCAAGCGCGGGGCTGATCGAGGTCGTGACCTATTCGTTTACCAGTCGCGCCGCGCTCGACCGGCTCGCCATCGCGAGCGGCACGGCGGGCGGCGATGTACCCATCGTGCAACTGGTCAACCCGATGGGCGATTGGGAGGGGATGCGTCCGACCTTGCGCGCCAGCCTCCTGACGATCGTGGCGGACAACCTCAAGTTCAACCCCGGCGTCGCGATTGGCGAAGTCGCCAACGTCTATCTGCCGCGTGGTGGGAATGAGTTGCCGGACGAACGGCTGACGATGGGCATTACGCTCGCGGGCACGGATCGTGTCCGCTCGCTCGGCGTCGAGCCGCGCGCCTACGACTTCTTCGATCTGAAAGGGATCGTGGAAGCGATCCTGCCGACGCTGGGACTGGCAAATATCTCCTTCGTGCCGTCGGACGACTCGCTGTTCCAGCCCGGCAGGGCGGCGGAGGTGCACGTTGGGGAGACGTGCATCGGCGTCATCGGTGAGGTGCATCCGCTCGTCGTCGCGGCGTTCGATCTGCGCGGTCGGGTGATGCTGGCGGAACTCGACCTCGCGCCGGTGATCGCCACGGTGGCGGCGCATCGGGGCATGCTGCGGAAAATTCCCGTCGTGTCGCGCTATCCCGCCGTGGAGAACGACTTCGCGGTGGTCGTCGACGAGTCCGTTCCCGCCGCTGATGTCGGCATGGTGCTCCGGCAGGCGGTCGGCAGCCTCGGCCACGATATCCATTTGTTCGATCTCTACCATGGCGAGCAGGTCGGGGGCGGGAAGAAGAGCCTGACCTTTTCTGTCACGTTGCAAGCGCCGGATCGCGCGCTCACGGAGGCGGAAGTGCAGAAGGTGCGCGACCGCGTCGCGCAGGCGCTGGCGAAGCGTTTGAAGGCGGCGCTCCGCTCGTAGGTGCGCGAGGCCGTGATAAGATACCAACCGGGCCGTGATGGCCCGTCGATGGGGGCAAGGGGCAAACGGTGTCAATGCGTCAGTCAACGAACATGGCGGTCGAGCGGGTGCGGGGGATGGCCGACATCCCGCCGGAGACGCACGCGCTGCGGCAGGCGGTCGCGAACCGGATTCTCGCCGTGTGCGACGCCGCAGGCTACGTGCTGATGGACTTTCCCGTCGTGGAGGCGACCGAGTTGTTCCTGCGGAAGGCGGGCGAGGAGCGCGTGCAGCAGATGTACGCCTTTCGCTACCGCAACCGCGACCTCTGCCTGCGCCCCGAATTCACCGCCTCCGTCGTCCGCAGCGTCACGGCAACGATGCAGAGCGCGCCGCTCCCGGCGCGGGTCGCCTACCACGGCCCGGTCTTCCGCTACGAGCGGCCCGGTCAGGCCCGATACCGACAGTTCACAGAAGTCGGCGTCGAGTTGTTGGGCGCTGCCACCGCCGCTGCGGACGCGGAAGTGATCGGTACGGCGGTTGGGGCGTTGCGGGCGGCGGGCATTCCGACGGTGCGGCTTGTCGTTGGGCATGTCGGCGTGGTGCGCAGTTTTCTCGCGGGGTTGTCGCTCGATGAACGTGTCCGCGACTGGCTCGTCTGGAGCATGGAGCGGCTGCGCCCGGACGACCCGCGCGGCGAGCGCATCCACCCCGCGCTGGCATCGATGCTGGCGGACGAGCGGAGTCAGACGCTGACCGTCGCGCCGACACCGCCGGATCGGGATGTCTTCCTGTCGCTGCTCCGCGAGGCGGGCATTTCTTTAGAAGGGAACCGCCGCTCCCCGGAAGAGATCGCTGAGGGGTTGATTCGGAAGGTGGCGCGCCGCGCCGAGGGCAACGACGTACGGCGCGCGCTCGATTTCCTGCGCCGCCTCGTGACGCTCCGTGGCGCACCGGCTGAGGTCCTGCCCGCGTTGACCAAACTGCTGACGGAAAATGGCCTCGCTACCTCCGCAGTCGAACGACTGCACGCGATCATCGCGCTGATGGCCGCGTACGGGGTCGCGCCGGAGGATATCGTGCTCGATCTCGGGCTGGGCCGCGGACTGCACTACTACACGGGGGTTTTGTTCGAGGTGTACGGCGACGGGCCGGACCAACTCGGCGGCGGCGGCCGCTACGATGATCTCGCGTCGATCCTCGGCGCGCGTCAGCCGTTGCCCGCTGTCGGATTCTCGCTCGGTGTCGAGCGGATCGCGGACGCGCTCGGTGTGCGCGGCAACCCGCAACGTCCGGACGCGCCGACCGTCGCGCTCGCGGGTGGTGGCAACGCGAACGACTTTGTCGCCGCCGCCATCGCTCAGACGTTGCGCGCGTCAGGTTGGCGGGTGCTCGTCGATGTGCGCGACCGCACGGCGAACGCCGCGCTCAAGCACGCGCGGTCGATTCGCGCGGATGTTTTCGCGGAAGTGCAAGCAGGTGGCGAGACGCTCCGCTGGCTACCGCTGAACGGCGAGGAAGGGCGCGTGCTCCCGGTGGATGGACTCCCACAGAGCGGGCGTGCAACGATTCGTGACATGCGGGACGGTGGACAGAACGGTGTGAAGGAGCGGGGGTCGTGACGGACACGCTGCGCATCGCGCTGCCAAGCAAAGGCCGGATCGAGGAAGGGTCGCGGCTCTTTTTCGACCGCGTCGGCTTCCCGCTGCGGCGGCCGAACGCGCGCCAGTATGTCGGCTCGTTGCGCGGCTTGCCGAATACCTCCGTCCTCTTCCAGCGCGCCGCTGATATCGTCACGAAGGTTGAATCGGGCCTCGCAGACATCGGCGTGACTGGGCTGGATTTCGTCGCGGAGTATCAGGCGGACAATGACTCCGTGATCGTCCTGATGCCGGACTTGGGCTTCAGTCGGTGCCGCTTCGTGATCGAGGTGCCGGAGGCGTGGGTGGATGTCACGACGGTCGCCGATCTCGCCGACCTCGCCGCCGATTTCCGCGCGCGCGGGCGCACACTCCGGGTGATCACCGATTCGCCGAACCTCGTCAAGGATTTCCTCTACGCGCGCGGCATCACCTATTTCGTGGTGATCGAGGGCGAGGGCGGCCTTGAGGCCGCGCCCGCGATTGACACTGCGGACATCGTCGCCGACCGCACCGAGACGGGGACGACGCTGCGTGACAACCGCCTGAAGGAACTCGATGGCGGCACGATCATGGAGACGCAGGCGTGCTTGATCGGCAACCGGCGGGAGTTGCTCGCCTCGCCCGAGAAGCGCGAGACGTTGCGACATTTGATGGAGTTTATCGAGGCGCACCTGCGCAGCCGCCGATTCCGCACGCTGACGGCGAACGTCTGCGGGGAGAGCGCCGCCGATGTGGCCGAGCACGTCATCCGGCAGATCGACACGGCGGGTACACTCGGTCCGACGATTGCGCCCGTCTTCCCGAAGGGGCCAGCCCTCACCGGTGGCTCGGTGATCACCGCGCGCGACACCGGCTGGTACGCGGTGAGCATCGTCGTGGAGGAGCACTTACTGCTCTCTGCAATTGACCATCTGCGGCGCGCGGGGAGCGGCGGCATCACGGTCGGGAAACCGGAGTACGTCTTCGAGCCGACATCGCGCGCGTACGTCGCGATGCTCGAAGCGCTCGGGTTGCACGATAAGGCGCCGACGTGATGCGTATTTTCGACGATCTCGATGCGGCGAAAGCGGCGCTCCTGACCCGCCCGAAGGGGGCAGAGGCGGCGCTTTCCGAGGGCATGCGACGCGGCATCCGCGCGATTTTCGGTGCGGACCTCTCCGTGGCGGAGGTCGCGCGGACGATCTGCGACGCGGTCGCGCGGGACGGTGACAGAGCCGTCCGTGACTATACGAGCCGCATCGACCGCGTCGAGATCGACGCCTTCGAGGTGCCCGTGTCGTCGATGCGCGCGGCGCTTGACCGCATACCCGCCGAATTGCGGGCAGCGCTCGAACTCGCCGCCGACCGGATTGACGCGTACCACCGGCACGAGCGGCACGAGGGGTGGATGTGGCCCACGGCGGACGGCACGCTCGGCCAGATCGTGCGCCCGTTGCGGCGCGTCGGATTTTACGTGCCCGGTGGCACCGCCGCCTATCCCTCGACGCTCCTCATGTCGGCGATACCGGCGCGCGTTGCCGGGGTGAAGGAACGGATCGTCGTCACGCCGCCGCATCCGAAGGGCATCGCGGATGTCATCCTCGCGGCGGCGGCCATCGCGCGGATCGATCGCGTCTTCGCGGTGGGGGGGGCGCAGGCGGTCGCGGCGCTTGCGTACGGGACGGAGACGATCCCACGGGTCGATATGGTCGTTGGGCCGGGCAACCCCTTCGTCAGCGCGGCGAAGCGGCACGTCTTCGGGCAGGTGGCCATTGATCAGATCGCGGGGCCGACCGAAACGATGCTCATCGCCGACGATGCCGCCAACCCGGCGTTCGTCGCCGCCGACCTGATCGCGCAGGCCGAGCACGGCGAGACCTCCTCTGCGATCCTCCTTGCCACCACGCGCGGACTCGCTGATGCGGTGGCGGCGGCGGTGGAATCGCAACTCACCGCGCTCTCGCGTGCGGACGTTGTGCGCGCGTGGCTCGCAAATACCGGCGGCGTGATCATCGTTCCGTCCATCGAGATGGCCATCGCACTCGCGAACGCCTACGCCCCTGAGCATCTCTGCCTCCTCGTCCGCGAGCCGTGGGAGTACGTCGGTCTGATCGAGAATGCGGGCGGCGTTTTCCTCGGTGAAGGAAGCCCGGAGGTATTGGGCGACTACGTTGCCGGCCCAAGCCATGTGATGCCGACGGGCGGCACGGCACGCTTCTCGTCCGCGATGCACGTCGGGGACTTCGTGCGGACGATGAGCGTTGTCGGCCTGCGGCCGGACGCGAGCGCGCGACTTGCGACATCGGCGGCGACCATCGCCGACGCGGAGGGCCTGCCGGGTCATGCGTTCGCCGCGCGACTCCGGGTGCGCGGGTGTCGTCAGGGCGAGGGCGACGCATGACGGACACCGCGACGGATCTGCGCCGGCTCTTGCGCCGCGACCGCCCGGGGGTCGCCGTACGCCAACCGGACGATGATGCGGTGCGCATCGCCGCGCGGTGGGGCATCGCGCCCGAATGGGTTGTTCGGCTGCACATGAATGAGAACCCGTACGGGACGCCGCTGCGCGTGCAGGAGGCGCTCGCCTCCTTCGATCAGTACCATTACTACCCCGACACGGAGCAGACCGCGCTCCGCCGCCTGCTGGCGGACTATACGGGCCTTGACCCGGCCCGCATCGTGGTGGGCAATGGCGCTGCGGAACTGATCGACGACCTCTGCTTGCTCTTCATCGATCAAGGCGACGCGGTGATCCTCCCGGACGCAACCCTCGGCTTCGATGCGGCGCGCATCGGTCTGTTCGGCGCGACCTGCCGCGTCATCCCACGGCGGCCCGATTTCACCCTCGACATCGACGCGATGGAAGCGGAAATTACGCCTGCGACGAAACTCGTGTTGCTGGCGTCGCCGAATGACCCGTCGGGCAATCTCTGCCGCGAGCGGGACATCGTGCGGCTGCTGCGCCGGGAGGTGATCGTGGTTGTCGATGAGGCGTACTTCGAGTTCGGCGGCCGCACAGTCGCCCCGCTGATCCGCGAATTCGACAACCTTGTCGTTTTGCGGACGCTCTCACACTGGGCTGGGCTGGCGGGATTGCCGCTCAGTTACGCGCTCGTGCCGCGCTGGGTCGCGGCGGAAGCGCGCCGGGTGCAGCAGCCCTACGGCGTCAATGCGGCGGCACAGATCGCGGCGGAGGCGATCTTCACCGAGTTGCCGTACTTTCGCAACATGACGCGCCGCATCCGGCTGGAGCGTCTCCGCATGTATCGCGCATTGCGGAAACTTAACTTCGTGCGACCACTGGAGAGCAAGGCGAATTTCCTCCTTCTTGACGTGCTGCTCGGCACGCCTGCGGCCCTCGTCGATTGGCTCGCCCAAGACGGCATCATCGTGCGCGGGTTTGCGGAACCCGCGCTCTCACGGTATGTACGCATCTCTGTGGGGAAATCTGAGGATACGGATCGACTGATGCGGCGCATGACCGAACTGGCGCGACGCTACGCGCGGGAGATGCCACGATGACGACAACGGCACGGACGGCAACGATTGAGCGCGAGACGGCGGAGACGCACGTCGTCGTCAGCGTCGGCATCGACGGCGCCGGAAAGACGGAGGTCGCCACGGGCGTCGGCGCGCTCGACCACTTTCTCACGCTCTGGGCGCGGCATGGGTTGTTCGATCTCGAAGTGGCGGCGAATGGCGATCTCGAGGTAGACGGTCATCACACCGTCGAAGATGTCGGTTTGTGCCTCGGCAAGGCGCTCAGCGGCGCACTCGGCGACCGGCGCGGCATCCGTCGCGCGGCGAGCATGACGATGCCGATGGACGAGGCGCTCGCGACGACCGCCGTTGATATTGGCGGGCGGGGGTACTTCGTGATGCAGGGGGCGTTCAGCGCCTCCCACATCGGGCAATTGGAGACCGACCTCGTGCGCCATTTCCTCCATTCGCTCGCGCTGGAAGCGCGCATCAACCTGCACGTCCTACTACATTACGGCACGAACGCGCACCACGAGGTTGAGGCGATCTTCAAGGGGTTCGGTCGCGCGTTCGATGCTGCGACGCAGATCGATGCGCGCTTGGGCGATGCGGTGCCGTCATCGAAGGGCGTGATCGAAACCTAGGCCCGGGCCAGCGCATCTTGTTGCGCCGCAGTCAGTTCGGCGATCCCTTTATGCGCCAGCGCGAGCATCTGTGCGAGCGCATCAGCGCTGAAAGTGTCGTGCTCTGCCGTCATCTGCACCTCGATGAACGCGCCCGCACCCGTCATGACGACATTCGCGTCCACATCGGCGACGCTGTCCTCGCGGTACTCGAGGTCGAGACGCGGTTCACCATCGACAATGCCGACGCTGACCGCCGCGACCGAGGCGCGCACCGGCGGGCGCAGAATGAGCCGCCCGTCAACCAGCGTGCGAAGCGCAATCGTCAGTGCGACATATCCACCAGTTATGGCCGCCGTCCGCGTGCCGCCATCGGCTTGCAGCACATCGCAATCGACGGTGATGGTGCGTTCGCCGAGCGCGCCGAGATCGACGACGGCGCGGAGTGACCGGCCGATCAATCGCTGGATTTCGTGCGTGCGCCCGCCGATTTTGCCCGTCGTGGATTCACGGGGCGAGCGGGTCAGCGTCGCGCGGGGGAGCATCGCATACTCCGCCGTGAGCCAGCCCTGCCCTTTGCCTGCGAGAAAGGGCGGGACGCGATTCTCGATGGACGCGGTGCAGCGCACCTCGGTCTTGCCGAAGGCGACGAGGGCCGAACCCTCCGCGAATGCGGCGATATTCGGCGTGATGACGATGGGGCGGAGGGCATCGACCGCCCGATCCGTGCGCGGTGTTTTCATGGGTGGGGCACCTCCACGTTGTTGTTCTTATCTGTGTCCGTCTCCTCGCTCGCGCGCAATTCGTCGATGCGCGCGCGGCGGTCGTCGAGTCGTTGCCGGATGCGTGCCTCAACGCCGCGCTCTGTCGGGAAGTAATACCGCCGGTTCGCCAGATTGTCGGGTAGGTGATCCTGCGCGATGAGTGCATCGTCGGCGTCGTGCGCGTACTGATAGCCCTTGCCGTAGCCGAGGCTCTTCATGAGCCGGGTGGGGGCATTCCGCAGGTGGAGCGGCACGGGATCGTTCCGCGTCTCCGCGACGTCGGTCTGGACGGCTTTATAGGCGCGGTAGATCGCGTTGCTTTTCGGTGCGATGGCGAGATAGAGCGCCGCCTGTGCGAGCGCGAGTGCGCCCTCCGGCATGCCGATGAAATGCACCGCCTGCTGCGCCGCCATCGCAATCACGAGCGCTTGCGGGTCGGCCAGCCCGACATCCTCGGACGCGGCGCGCACGAGCCGCCGTGCGACAAAGAGCGGATCCTCGCCCGATTCGAGCATCCGACCCATCCAGTAGAGCGTCGCGTCGGGGTCGGAATCGCGCAGGGACTTATGGAGAGCGGAGATCGCGTCGTAATGCGACTCACCCCCCTGGTCGTACACCGCCGCGCGGCGTTGCGCCGCCTCCATAACAATCTCGGCGGTGATAATCGTGTCGCTGATGCTTTCGCGAGCGACAGACGTAGCGGCGACTTCGAGCGTGTTCAGGGCGAAGCGCGCATCGCCATTCGCGAGGTTGATGAGCGCTGCCCTGCCGCCCTCATCGAGCAGCACGCCGGTCTTCCCCAAACCGCGCTCCGTATCCGCCAGCGCATTTGAGACGATCGTACCAATGTCCTCGTCAGTCAGGGAACGCAGGGTGAAGACGCGGGCGCGGGAGAGCAGCGGCGCGTTGACCTCGAACGATGGGTTCTCCGTCGTCGCGCCGATGAAGATGACGGTGCCGTCCTCGACGTACGGCAGGATGGCGTCCTGCTGCGCCTTGTTGAACCGGTGAATCTCGTCCACGAAGAGGAGCGTGCGTCGCCCGTTCTCGGCCTTGCGCGCCTGCGCCTCGGCGACGACCCGGCGGAGGTCGGCGACACCGGCCGAGACCGCGCTGAGCGGGGCGAACTGCGCGTCCGACGCACTCGCGATGATCCGCGCCAGCGTCGTCTTGCCGGTGCCGGGCGGCCCCCAGAGGATGCAGGAACGAACCGCGTCATTCTCGATCGCGCGACGGAGCACACGCCCGGCACCGAGGATGTGCTCCTGGCCGACGTACTCATCGAGCGTGCGCGGGCGCATCCGCGAGGCGAGCGGCTCGTCCGTGGCAGCGGCGCGGAGCAAGGATGGTTGCTCCGTCATTCGCCCGCCTGTTCGCGGGCGTCCAGTCGCGCGTGGATGGTGGCGATCAGCGCTTCGGCCTCATCCCGCGACGAAACACGCAATTCATCGAGGTCCTCGACGAGCGTTTCCAGGTGATCGAGCAGTTCAAGCAACTCGTATTCGCGTGTCGGCAACGTTCTCTCGCTCACGGGGGTGTCCTCATGATTGGAACCAGACGGCCGCAGAGACGATGCCGATGGCGACGAGCGCGACGCCGCCGAACTCGATCACATCGAATGGCTGCACGCGGTCGCGCAGTTGCGCGCCGGCGAGGCCCGCGACGAGATAGAAGACGGCGAGCAGGAACGCGCCACCCGTCCAGCCCGTCGCGGACCAGTAGTTAATGATCCACGTGACCTGACCGACGATCAGCGCCCCGACGACCGCGTAGACGATCCGGCGTGTCAGCGTGGGTTCCTCCCCGTCCGTCATCTGTAAGAGGAGGAAGAAGCAGATGATCGCCACGGCGGACGCCGAGTAGACCGAGCGCAGTTTGTTGATGTAGATCATCGCGAGCGAAATGAAGGCGACAACGTAGGTGACAACGGTGAGGGAGGTGCGGGCGACATCGTAGCCGAAGCCGTCGTGCTCCGCGAGCAGCACCCGCGCGATCATGCCGCTGAGCAGCGCGAGACAGACGACAACGGGCGCGACCACCCACCAGCGGCGACCGTGGTAGACAGAGATAACGAGCAGGCCACTGAAGATCGTCAGGGCAGGAAAGACCCATGATGTGGCCAGCGGCAACCTCGGCTGGTCGGTGTTTCGCGTCGCGAAAGCGACTGCCGCACCGACCAGCGCGCAAAGGAGAATTCCGGGGAGCCAATAGCGCCAGCCATTCGTCGCACGCAGCGTGAATGCGAGCCGATCTTGTGCGGCCAGATTACGGGAAACATATCCCAAAAGAGCCAACAAACCCGCACCGAATAGCCCAATAAGAACCAGCAAAACCGTCATCAGGCGTGGAAGCGTAGGGAGTGCCCCTTCCGCGAAGGATTGACTGACATCCTCCTGACCCGCCAGCGTGGCCACCTCCGCCACCGCGACCGGTTCCGGCCCGCTTTCTTCGCCGACACGATTGCCGCGTGAAAGTTCGTCGTCCTGCATGTTTCCTCTCGTGGCCGAAAATCGCGAAGGGGAGACCACCCCGTCCCTGTCTATCCGAGCGTGCTCTTGACGTGTTCCGCGACCTGCCGCGACATCCCCGGAACGGCGGCGATCTCATCGACCGTTGCCAGTTTCAGTTGCTTCACCGAGCCGAAGTGCGTAATCAGTTGCTTCTTGCGCTTCGGGCCGATACCGTGCACATCGTCCAATTGCGATTTCAGGCCGCTCGCGGAGCGCTTCTGGCGGTGAAAGGTGAGGGCAAACCGGTGTGCCTCGTCCCGCACTCGCTGCACGAGGAAGAGCGCCTGTGCATCCCGTGGCAAGAGCACCGGATCCTTGCGCCCCGGCAGGTAAAGTTCCTCATTCTGCTTTGCGAGGCCGACGATGGGGATGTTATCGAGGTTCAGGCGATGGAGGACTTCGAGTGCGGCGCCGAGTTGGCCCTTACCGCCATCGACGATGATGAGGTCCGGCCAGACGCCCCACCCCGCAGCGTCGGTCGTGTCCGGTGACTGCAACCGCTTGAATCGTCGCTCGACGACCTCGGCCATCGAGGCGAAATCGTTCGGCCCCTCGACCGTCTTGATCGCGAACTTGCGGTAGTCGCTCTTCTTCGGCTTCGCATCCTCGAAGACGACCATGCTCGCGACGCTGTTCGTGCCCTGCGTATTCGAGATGTCGAAGCACTCGATGCGACGCGGCCAGCCGGACAGGCCGAGGGCATCCTGCAACTCACTGAGCGCGGCGGTCATCTTCTGCTCGTCCGTCAGCCAGCGCAACCGATCCTGCGCGAGGTTCTCCGCCGCGCTCTCCGCCGCCATCGCGATAAGCTTCCCGCGCTCGCCGCGCTTCGGGACGACCATCTCGACCCGCCCGCCGCGCCGCGCCTGGAGGAACTCGACGAGGGTGCGCTGGTCATCATCCGGCGCGGACTGGAGAATCAGGAGCGGCGGCACCGTCCGCTGGGTAGCATAGTACTGCTCGACGAATGAGGCGAGCAGCGCCGCGTCGGTATCGTCGATGCGCGAGCCGATCAGCCGCAGGTGCTCGGTGCCGTGAATCTTGTGGCTGCGGATGTTGAGCACCTGCACGGACGCATCGCCGCCGTCGCCACGCGCGAGCGCGATCACGTCCGCGTCGGCGTCGCGCTGCGACACGATCTTCTGCCGCTGGAGGACGTGTTCGAGCGCGCGAATGTCCTCCTGATACCGCTGGGCGCGCTCGAATTGTAGTTCCTCACTCGCCGCGTCACGCTTGGCGATCAAGTCCGCCTTGATCGACTCGTCCTTGCCGAGCAGGAGCAGCCCCGTGCGTTGCAGTTCCGCCTCGTACTCGGCGAATGTCGTCTTGCTGGCACACGGCGCGAGGCAGCGGTGCAGGTGGTAATACAAGCACGGGCGCTGATCACCTTTGATCGTCATTGTGCACTTGCGGAATTGGAACAGCCGCTCCAGCAGATCGAGCGTCCGCTGCGGCGACCCACCCGTGGTGATCGGCCCGAAATAGCGCCCGCCATCGTTTGCGACGCGGCGCGTGATGACGACGCGCGGCCATTCCTCATTCGTGATCTTCAGATAGGGATAGGTCTTATCGTCTTTCAGGAGGATGTTGTAGTGCGGCTGATACCGCTTAATCAGTTCGTTCTCAAGAATCAGCGCCTCGCGCGGGGTGTCAGTGCGGATCACCTCGAAGTCCGCGATCCGGCGCACAAGCTCGCGCGTCTTGCCGTTCAGCGAGCGCGGGGAGCCGAAGTACGAGCGGACGCGGTCGCGGAGGGATTGCGCCTTGCCGACGTAGATCACCGCGCCGTGCTCGTCCTTCATCAGATAGACACCGGGAGCCGTCGCGAGTGCGGCGAGGCGATCCGCGAACGGGTGTCGCTCACCGACATGCCGCGCGCGCTTCGTCGCCGTCACAAGTCCCTGACCCATCGACACGACAATGCCGGGATCAACTTCGGAGACGGCTTCGTCGTCCTCTTGAATTTCCAGTCTCGAGGTCGCAGAAGTCTCTTCACTCTCCATGCTAAGATTGTACCAAATTTCCGTCCGGTCGCGCGGTTACGCACCACATCATGTCTGATCATGACATGTGTACGGACAGTACGTACGCGATAATTCATTGACAGTTCGGTCCCGCGCCTCCTACAATGGCGTGAGCGGTCCGTCACAAGGAGCGATGTACGATGCAACCGATGGACAGCGAAACGATCCGTCAAACCTTCGTCGACTACTTTGTCCGCCATGGGCACATGCAGTTACCGAGCGCCTCGCTCATCCCGCCGAGCGACACGGGGTCGCTCCTCACGATCGCGGGGATGCAGCAGATCACGCCCTTCTTCCTCGGCCTCGACGAGCCGCCAAGCCCCCGCCTCGTCACGGTGCAGAAGTGCTTCCGCACCGGCGACATCGACGAGGTCGGCGACGAGAGCCACGGGACGTTTCTGGAGATGCTCGGCAACTTCTCGGTCGGCGACTACTTCAAGCACGACGCCATCCACTTCGCGTGGGACCTGCTGACGAATGGCTACGGCATCGACCCGGAGCGGATGTATCCGACGATCTTTCCCGAGGATGACGAGGCACGCGCGCTCTGGCGTGATGAGATCGGTATACCCGAGAAACGCATCGTCATCACCGCGAATGCGCGCGAGGATAATTGGTGGGCACCGGGGCCGATCGGCCCGAACGGCCCATCCTCCGAGATTCACATAGATCGCGGGCGTCAGTACGGCAAGGATTACCCGGAAGGGCAACCCGGCGAGGATGTCCGCTTCCTTGAAGTCTGGAACCTCGTCTTCATGCAGTTTTCACGCAGCGCCGATGGCACGAATACGCCACTCGTGCGCAATAATATCGACACCGGCATGGGATTCGAGCGGATCGTGCTCATTCTGCAAGACGTGCCCACGGTCTACGAAACGGACCTGCACGCGCCGATCATCGCGACAGCGGCGGGGATCGCGAATGTCATCTATGGTCGTGACGCGAAGATCGACCGCGCGCTGCGTATCATTTCCGACCACAGCCGCGGGGTGACGTTCCTGATTAACGATGGCGTCCTGCCGAGCAACGAGGGGCGCGGGTACGTGCTCCGGCGCGTGCTGCGGCGGCTTGTACGGCAGGGCCGGTTGCTCGGCATCGACAAGCCGTTTACCACCACCGTCGTCCGCGCGGTGATCGACAAGATGGCGCGCAGTTACCCGGAGTTGCGGGCGCGGGAGGATCACATCCTGCGCGTGGTGGAGCGCGAGGAGGAGACATTCGGGCGCACGCTTCAGGCGGGGCTGGGGCGGTTCGAGACGCTCGCCGCCGACCTCAAGCGGCAGGGTGCGGCGACCGTGCCCGGCGATCAGGCGTTCCGCCTCTACGACACCTTCGGTTTCCCGTACGACCTCACGCGCGAACTCGCCGACGAGCAGGGCTTGGCAATTGACGAAGCCGGGTTCAACGCGGCAATGACGACGCAGCGCGAACAGAGCCGGGCGGGCGCGTCGTTCGACAAGGCTGCGATGGCGAGCATGCAGACGATCGGTGAACTCGGCCTCGACGCGACGGCCTTCCGAGGTTACGAGACGATGGAGGCGGACGGGCGTGTGCTCGCGATCATCGGGGAGCACGGAGTGCAGCAGGGCGCGGAGGCGGGGGATGTCGTCACGGTCTTCCTCGACCAAACGCCCTTCTATGCCGAGTCCGGCGGGCAGGTCGGCGATACGGGCCTGCTCACGTCGGATACGGGCATCTTCGCGGTGACGGACACGCGGCGACCGAACATCTTGCTGATCGCCCATCGCGGGCATGTCTTGGAAGGCTCGATCCGGGTGGGGGATGGCGTGCGGGCCGCCGTCGATGCCGCGCGTCGCGACGCAATCCGGCGCAATCACACGGCGACCCATCTGCTCCATCGCGCCCTGCACATCGTCCTCGGTGAGCACGCGAAGCAGGCGGGGTCGCTCGTCGCGCCGGATCGGCTGCGGTTCGACTTCACGCATTCGGGCGCGCTCTCAGCGGCGGAACTGAACCGGGTCGCGGCACTCGCGAACGACCAGGTCTTGCGAAATGAGCGTGTCGAAACCGACATCAAAGGGTACGACGAGGCCGTCGCGACCGGCGCGATGGCGCTCTTCGGCGAGAAGTACGGCGACACGGTGCGCGTCGTCACGATTGGCGACTATTCGCGCGAACTCTGCGGCGGGACGCATGTGCAGCAGACGGGTGAGATTGGGCCAATCGTCGTCGTCAATGAGGAAAGCTCGGCGGCGGGCGTGCGCCGCCTCGAGGCGCTAACGGGCGTGCCCGCGATCGAGCACGTCGGCGCGTTACAGTCGATGGTTAGCAGACTCGCGGCGGACTTCCGGGGCACGGCCGAGGAATTGCCGGGGCGTCTCCAGGCGCAACGCGACCAACTCCGTGAGAAAGACCGGGAGATCGCGGCGCTCAAGGCTCAGGTGGCGCGCGGTGCGGTCGGTAGTCTGGCGGAGAACACAATGGTAATGGGCGACGCGCGCGTTATCATCGGACGGATCGATGCAGGGGATCTCGCCTCCGTCGCGGATCAGTTGCGCGACCGGTTCCCGTCGAGCGTGATTGTCCTCGGCACGGTCAATGACGGGAAGCCCGCATTGCTCGCGACGGTGTCGCCGGACATCGCCGGGTCGCGCGTCTCGGCGGGCGACATCGTGCGCGAGGCGGCGCCGGTGATCGGCGGGCGCGGCGGTGGGAGACCGGACCGCGCGCAAGGTGGCGGCACGAACGCGGAAGCGCTCGATACGGCCCTCGATGTCGCGCGAACGCATGTCCTCGCACATTTGGGTCAGTCCGGCTAAGCCGAGAAGGGGTTTTGCATGGTCGTGCATGCGACGGGTCGAACGGTGATGGTCACCGCACACACAACGCTCGATGGCGTGCTCGATCAATTGCGCGGACTCCCTGCGGGTAATGCCACGCTCGCGCTGCATCCCATGTCGCTGCTCTTCGCGACGCCGGATCATTTCCGCGCGCTGGATACCGTGCGCATCGCGCGGTCACTCATCGTGACATTCGTCGTGAACGACGCCCACCGGACCGGATTGGCATTGGCGTTCGGCTACCGCGTTCGCCCCTCGCTGGAAGGGACGGAAGCGCTCGACGCCAGCCCACTCATGCGCAGTCGCCCAATTTCAATTCTGGCACGGGAGTACATTCCACCCCCGCCGCAGGAGACGACAGCGGAATATGAGACCGACGATCCCCCGGAGCGTCCCGCGCGCGGTGCACGATGGGTGCGGCGGGGCCTCGCCGCGTTGCTGGTCATCGCCGTGCTCTGTGCCACCGCAGGGTTTTTCATCATGACGCGCGTGCATGAGGCATCGGTGACGCTCACCCCGGCGGAGGAGCAGTTCGCGCGGGACGTGCAGTTCGCCGTCTCCGTCGGCCCGACGAATGATGCGAATAGTTTGCGAACCACCCCGTTCGAGGCGACGCTTGCCGGGGAAGGGGACGCCGCCACGACGGGCACAACGACCGTGCCCGACGGGACTGCGGGCGGTGTCGTGACATTCCGCAGCCGCGCCGACGGAGCTATCACGATCAAGGCGGGGACACAGCTCCGGGGGCAGCGTGACGTTGCATACATCGTGCAAAGCGATGTCACCGTGCCCGGACTCGATTTCGTCCGCGGTCAGCTGGGGGAGGTGAACGCCCGCGTCCGCGCGAATCTCGCGGGGCCAGTCGGGAACCTCGGCCCGGGTTTCTCCGCGAAGTATTCGGACAATGTCACGTACATCAGTGGCGAGATCACCGGCGGGACGGAAAAAACCATGCCCGTCGTCACGGAGGACGACATCACCAGGGTGCGCGCGCGGATCGAACGCGACCTCCGGATGCGCGCGTTAAACGAGACGAGCAACGCACTCCCGCCCGGCACAACGGCAGTGAATGACTTCCTCACACTGCGACCGCCCGTCGTGGTGGCCCAGCCGATCGCCGGGACGCAGACCGACGCGGTGCATGTGCGGGTGACAATCGTCGCGCAGGTTCCCGTGTATCAGAACGCCGACTTCGATGCGCTCGTGGAACGCCGCCTGGCGGAGGCCGCGCGCGAGGCGGGGGCCGACCCGTCCGGCGCTAAGCAGTTACTTTCAGAGAGCGTGACGAAGACGAAGCCCCAGTTCCTCGATGTGCAGGGGCCGCTGGTGCGGTATAGCGCGCGCGTCAGCGGAACGACCCGCGCGCAGATTGCCGACGCCGATATCGATCGCCTGCGGCGCGCACTCGTTGGTCTCTCCGATCGCCAGGCCGCACTCCGTCTCGCCGCCGAGCCATTGATCGGGAGGAGCGTCGTGCGCTACGGCCCGACGTGGCTACCGGCACGGTTGCGCGTGCACATGCCCGGACGACCGGAACTGATCCACATCAGCCGGGCGGCCCCCCCGTGACCGATACCGCGCCGCGATCCGGGCGGTTCGTCGGCCTCGACATCGGCAGCGTGCGCATCGGCGTCGCCCTCAGCGACGAACTGGGTATCATCGCCTCGCCGGAAACAACGATCATCGTCCGCCCCGGCGCGGGGGGGGAGCAGGGGGCAATCACAGCAATTGTGCAACTCGTGCGCGACGCTGGAGCGATCCGCGTCGTCGCGGGGTTGCCACGGAATATGAAGGGCGAGCGCGGCGTTCAAGCACAGTGGACGGACCAATTCGTCGCGGTACTCGGTGATGCGCTGCGACCGTACAACGTCTACGTTTCGATGTATGACGAACGCTTCAGTTCCGTCTCCGCTGCGCGCGTCGATGAGGGCCGATCACGGAACGCGCGCGGATCACGCGGCAAGGAGCGTGACGGCGCGAGCAGGTATTCCGTGGATGCGCGCGCGGCGGCGTTGATATTGCAGGGGTATCTGGATCGGCGCCGACAGCGCGAGGAACGACGCCTTGACGATCAGACGCGAGACTCGTAGCATCGGTGTCATCGGAATCCCTTGGCAGGGATTCCGCAAACAGGGGACATTGCGATGGCCCCGGAAGGAGTGCAGAGTGAAGGATCAGGTGCTCGTCGCGCTGAATAAGGTGCGACCGGCGTTGCAGGCGGATGGTGGCGATCTTGAGTTGGTCGAAGTAACCGAGGACGGCGTGGTGATGGTCCGGCTGCACGGCGCCTGCGGCGGCTGCCCGATGTCCACGATGACGTTGACCTACGGCATTGAGCGGTTCCTGCGCCAGCAGGTGCCGGGCGTCACGCAGTTAGTGCCCGTCGAGTAGGGGATATCCCCCCGAGAGGGACGAGAAAGCCGGTGCATCGCGCACCGGCTTTCTCTGTGCGCATTTCGCGTGGCGGGTTATTGGAGGATGTCCGCGCGATCGACGAGGCGATCGTACGTATCGTCACCGCGCGGCAGGATCTGATCGTGTGAGAGGCGGGATGCCTCCTCGGTCAGATTATCGACATCATGCCGAAAGACGAAGGTGCGCCCGCTCATCTCGTCACGCACGTAGTTGAGCGTGTGGTCGTCCATCCACCGGTAGATCGTCGGGCGGGTGACGCCCAGTTTCTGCGCGGCGTTGCCGATGCTCATCAGCTCGCTCGGATCGACCGCGCGCAACTTCGCCTGAGAGAGCATTTTCCCCAGGGACTCTTCCCAGAATGAGCGCGGCACCTGGTAATGATCCTCGCCAGCGGGCCAGAAGAGCAACTCGAGGATCGAGTTCACCGCACGGAAGACATCGTCCTGATTCGCCTGCTCCTCCCCACGTGCGAGCCGCCCGAGGCGGTAGAGGTCCTGACCGAGCGGGCCTTCCCGCAGCCCCTCGACGGAGACGGAGTCCGGCGCTTTACCGAACAGCTTCACGTGATACCGGTGCATCTGGCTGTAGACGAGACGAAGCGTCTTGTCGATCGTGTCCTGGAACGGTGACGACTCAGCACCCATAGCTTCCTCCCCAATACGGCACGGTAGCACCCCTAAATCTCGCGCGGTGAGACGTTTGTACGAACGCGGCATACTTCACACATTGTACGTGCGGTTACGATCTTCTGTCAACTAGGTGACAGGCGCGTGAGGATATTGCCATGCGCCAACGGTTGCGTGGCGGGGAAGCGCAGGAGGCATAAAAGAACCATGATTGTCGCTTAACTTGTCTTATGCGACAATCATCGACGCTATTCCAGTTCGACAGGAGTCGCCGGTGCATCGAGGGTTGCATAGCCATCGCGCACGGAGGCGGCGATGTAGGCGAAGGTCTGACGGAAGTATGCGGGATACTTTTCCCAGTCATCGCCCGCACTCGCGCTGAAGTTAACTGCAGTCTTCTTCACGTCGTCGCCCTCGATCTGCAACTCCTTGAGCAGCCCGAGGCGCGCGAGCGTCACCCGATCCGCAAGGTGCATCATCTCGACCAGTAGTTGCTGAAAGTCTTCCATTCCATCCCCATTTCATTGGTCCGTGGTAGCCGCATCTGGTTCCATCGTATGCGAGACGGTACGCCCGCGCAATGCGCCCGGATCGCTGTGGTATACTCCGCCGAGTCACACGGCAGCGCAACAGCCAGCGGAGGAAGACGGTTTGGCACGGACGCTCGACACACCAGGCATCACAAGGGAGCCCGTTCGCGCCGAATTGAGGATGGATTGGTACCTCCGGGTCGTCGTCTTCATCGGTGGCGGCGTGAGTATCGGCATCGAACTCGCCGCGTCGCGGCTGCTCGCGCCGTTCTTCGGCACGTCGCTCTTCATCTGGGCGAACCTCATCGGCCTCACCCTGATCTATCTCTCGATTGGCTATGCGATTGGCGGGCGGATCGCGGACCGCTACCCCTCCGCCGCACTGCTGTACTCAATTACGGCGGCGGCGGCGTTCGTCACAGGGCTGATCCCCGTCATTTCCCGCCCGATCCTCGCGAAGAGCATCGACGCCTTCGCGTCGATCTCACTCGGCGGGTTTTACGGCTCGCTCGTCGGCACATTGATCCTTTTCGCGATCCCGGTGACGCTACTTGGCTGCGTCTCGCCCTTCGCGATTCGCCTCGCCCTGCAATCCGTGACGGGCGCGGGCAACACATCCGGGTCGCTCTATGCACTCAGCACCGTCGGCAGCATCGTCGGGACGTTCGTGCCCACCTTTCTCCTCATCCCGCGTATCGGCACATTCCGCACCTTCTACCTCTTTTCGCTCGTGCTCCTCGCTGCCTCATTTCTCGGGTTGCTCCGCACGCCGCGCACAGCGGTGCGGACGCGATTATTAGTTGGTACGGCGGTCCTGCTCGTGACGATGGTCTTCATCGCGGGCTTTGGCCAACGAGGCTTCGTGCGGCCCGTCGAGGGGAACCGGACGATTATTTATCAGGACGAGTCCGCGTACAACTTCATTCAGGTCGGTGAGAACCCCGCTAATGGCGCGCGCGAGTTGTACCTGAATGAAGGGCACGCCATCCATTCGCTTTACTATCCGGACGCAGCGACGCAGCCGTTGAGCAACGGCCCGTGGGATTACTTCGCCATCGCGCCCTTTTTCACAACGAACCAGCGCCCTACTGACATTCGCGATGTCTGCATCATCGGCCTCGCCGGTGGGACCGTCGCGCAGCGGATGACGGAGACGTACGGCACGAATCTCCACATCGACGGTGTCGAGATCGACCCGAAGATCGTCGATGTCGCGCGGCAGTACTTCAACCTCACCGCCCCGAACCTCAACGTGGTCGTGCAGGATGGCCGCTACTACCTGCGAACAACGGAGAAGCGGTACGACGTGATCGGCGTGGATGCCTACCACCAGCCGTACATCCCCTTCCAACTGACGACGCGCGAGTTCTTCCAGGAAGTGAAGGATCACCTCAACGACCAAGGGACGCTGATCGTCAATGCGGGCCGGACGAACACCGACTACCGCCTTGTGGACGTGATCAGCGAGACGATGCGCTCCGTCTTCCCGAATGTCTACCTGATCGACACGCCCTCATTCACCAACACGATGGTCATCGGCACGAAGTCCCCGACGACGATCGCGAATTTCGCGTCGAATATCGAGGCCGAGCGTGCGGTGCACCCGAACTCATCGCTCGTGAAGATCGGCGACGCGGCGATCCGGGAGGGCAGGATTCGCGAGGCGGCCCCCGGCCCGCACGTCTTCACGGATGATCTCGCGCCGGTGGAGGACCTGATCGACCGCATCCTGCTCGATTACGCGCGGAAGGGCGGCACGTAGCATCGTGGTCGATTTGTCACCCGTCACCTTTCCTTCACTCGCCGCGCTCCCGTGGTTGCGCCACGGCGTCACGACTCGTTCCGCCGCGCTACCGCTCGACGGGAACATGAGTTTTGCGGCGGCACCGACCCAGCACGATGCGGTCATCGCTTGTCGCGAACGCTGGCTAACGACTATCGACCGCTCATTGGAAAGCGCGATCTTCTCCGGCCTCGTCCATGCAACGACTACGCAGCGCGTCGCGTCCTCCGACATGGGGCGCGGCGCGTTCACCCCGGAGACGATCATCCCCCGGACGGACGCGCTCATGACCGATACTCCCGGCGTGACGCTCGTGATGTGCTTCGGTGACTGCGTGCCGCTCCTTGTGATCGACCCCGAACAACGGGTGATCGCGCTCGGTCACGCCGGCTGGCGTGGCACGGTGCGTGGTATGGCCGGGTCACTTGTCCGGTCGATGGTTGAGTGTTTCGGTTCCGACCCGCAATCGCTGGTCGCCGTCGTCGGGCCAAGCATCAGCCCGGCGGTGTACGAGGTTGGCACCGAAGTTGTCGACACCTTCCAAGCTGCGTACCCGGGTGATGGCGCGATTGTTCGGCGCGGCTCGTCCTGGTACCTCGATCTCTGGCAGGCCAACACGACGCAACTGATGGTCGCCGGGCTGCGCTATGATCGTGTGCAGTGCAGTGGGATATGCACGTTCGCCAACGGCGCGCGTTTCTTCTCGCATCGCTACGCGAAGGCGCACGACGAGTTCGACGGACGGTTCGCCGTGATGCTCTCCATCGAGGGGTAAGCGCATGAGTACGGATATCGAGGGGGTTGTCGCAAGGAACGTCGATACAGTCCGTCATGCAATCGCCGCCGCATGTGATCAGGTCGGACGGAGCGTCGATGAAGTCACGCTGATTGGCGTCACGAAGAGTGTAGACCGCGCAACCGCCGATGCGCTGGTCAATGCCGGTGTCCACGACCTCGGCGAGAACCGCGTGCAGGACGCAGTCGCGAAATTCGGTCGCCGAAGCCTCTCCCCTCCCCTGCCGGGTGATGTTTCGCTTCACATGATCGGGAACGCACAGACAAACAAGGCGCGCGACATCGTTGAACTCTTCGACTGCGTCCACTCCATCAATCGGCACGGCATCGCGGACGCGCTCAATCGTGCCGCCGGTCGAGCAAATGCGCGTCTTCCTGTTCTTCTCGAAGTGAATACGGGAGAGGATGTTAAGAAGCTAGGTGTTGAGGTAAACGGAGTAGTTGGGCTTATGGGATATGTAGTTTCCGAGTGTGCAGCTTTGGAAGTCGTCGGCCTGATGACGATTGCGCCACTGACGGATGATCCGGACGTTGCACGCGCCGCCTTCTCGGCGCTCCGAGAACTGCGCGATACATTGCGACGCGAGAACGCCAATCTTCCCCTGCCACAGTTGTCAATGGGCATGTCGAATGACTTCGCAATCGCCATCGAGGAAGGCGCGACCCACGTCCGCATCGGTCGCGCCCTCTTTGCCGGTCTCCCCTCCCCCACAACCTAGGGTTTTGGCGTTCCGGTAGCGGCGGGTCGCGCCGTGCCGCCCGGCGCGGGGGTTGGGGACGCGCCGCCCGCTGGTGCTGGTAGTGGCGTTCCTGACAATTGCTGAAGTATCTGCTGCACCTGCGCCAGTTCGTTCCCGAAGGTCGTCCAGTCCCCGGTCTTGAGCGCGTCCTGCGCCTTCTGATAGTGGCTGAGTGCGTCCGCCGCCTTCGCGCCGTCGGTCGTGGTACCCGTGGTCGGCACCGTCGTCCCGGCACTCGGAAGCGTCGTTGTCACCGGCCCACTCCCCACCAATGCGGTAATTGCCTCATCGAGTGTCGGGCGCATCACCACCTTGTTCTGCGACGCGACGATCACCCGTTTCAGTTCCGGGAACGGACTATTCGTCGCCTGCACATACAACGGTTCGACATAGAGCAGGGTGTTTTCGATGGGGATGATGAGGAAGTTCCCGAGGATCACTTGTGACCCGGCCTGATCGAGCAGGGTGATCTCTTTGGATATGTCTGGCTCCTGATTGATCCGCGCTTCTACCTGCTGCGGGCCTTGCACGGTCAGTTGGCGCGGGAACTCGTATGCGCTCAGCATGCCGTAGCGGTCGCCATCGGAGTGCCCGGCGAGGAACGCGACCATGTTCTGCCGATTGACCGTCCCCCCACCCGGCGTGAAGGGTCGGACGAGGACGTACTCCTCCTGCCGCTCCGGGCCAGGCAAATTCACGAGGACGTAGTAGGACGTGATCTGCTGCACGTCCTTCTTCTCGCCCACCTGCTCATTCGCGATCGCCCACTGATCCTCGCTGCCGTAGAAGACGCGCGGGTCGGTGACGTGATACCGCGTGTACATCACCGTCTGGACGTTGAAATAATCCTCCGGGTAGCGGACATGGGCGCGCAGGGACGCGGGCATGCTGCTCAACGGCGCGAACAACGACGGGTAGATGCGCTGGTACGTGCGGATGATCGGGTCGGATTCATCCGCCACATAGAGCCGCACGGTGCCATCGTACGCATCGACCGTCGCCTTGACGCTGTTCCGGATGTAATTGAAGCCGCCGGTCATCCCGGTCGTCCCGGCGAACTGCGTGGCGTACGGGTACCGATTCGTCGTGGTATAGGCGTCATTCATCCAGACGAGCCGCCCGTCCGCGATCACGAGGTACGGGTCCTTGTCCAGGCGCAGGAACGGCGCAACCATCCGCAGCCGGTCGCTGACGTTCCGATGGAACAGGACCTCCGTTGAGCCGCCAATATCGCCGCTCAGGAGTACCTTCGGCTCGCCGAAATACGCGGCGAAGATCATCTTGCGGATGAGGCTCCCACCCGGGACGCCATTCCCGCCCGCGTACGTCGTGTACTCGCCCTGACTCTGCGCGTTCGTGCCGGAGGGCCGGTCGAATTCCTGCTGCTTGGTCTTGACGAAGACGTAATCGCTCGTCACCTCGCCGTAGTAGATGCGCGACTCCGTGATTTGCAGGTCACTCGGCCCGGTCGGTGGAATATTGCCGAGGATGATGTTCGGGTTCCCGCCGCCGACGACCTCGTTCGCCGTGCTCGCGACCGCGCCGTAGCCGTGCGTGTAGATGAGATGGCGGTTCTGCCACGTCTGCGACTGCGACGCGAGTTGGGCCGAGTCGAGTTCGCGCGCCGACAGCATGATCTGCCGGTACTGGCCGTCGATGCGGTAGCGGTCGATATCGACATCGCGGAAGGCGTAGTATTGCCGAATTTGCTGCAACTGCGGGTACGACTTGAGCAGCACGCGGTCGTCCCACAGCCGGATATTCGAGACGGATGCCTGGTTGGCGGCCAGCCCCTCGCGGGTCGGATCGCCGACGCCCGCGAGTTGCTGCTGGTCAACCGTGTCAATCTTGAATGCCTGCCGCGTCATCGCGATGTTCCGGTCGATGTACGGCGTCTCCTTGCCTAATTCATTTGGCCGGACACGGACCGACTGCACCGCCGCCGGATAGCCTGCGCCAATCAGGATCGCCGCGATGACCCAGACCGCGAGCGTGCCGACGAAAAGCGGCAGGTCGCGCCGAAAGACATTGACGAGCAGCAGCGCTGCCGCGACGAGCGAGATGCCGAGCAGGATGTAGTTGGCGGGAACCTGCGCATTCACGTCCGTATACGACGCACCCTCGACGACGCCCCGCGCGGAGAAGACGAGTTCGCGCGTGTCCGTCCAGTAGCCGAGCGCCATACCCACGAGGAAGAACGCGCCGAGAATCGAGAGGTGGGCGCGCATGTGCGGCGGCAACCGGAACCGCCCCTCCGCAATCTCCGCCCCCATCTTGCCGACGTAGACGGCCGCCACGCCAATCGCCGTGAGGATAATCAGCGTCATGAACCACGACCGCCAGAACGCGATCACCGGCAGCGTGAAGACATAGAAGGAGACGTCCTGATGGAACTGCGGGTCGGAGACGCCAAAGGACGTGCGATTGAGGAATTTGAGGAACAACTCCCACTCGGAGCCGACCCCGGCCGCGAACAGGAAGCTCAGGCCGAGTGTCACGCCGACGAGCGCGAGGATGCTGAAGCGACGCCCGATCTGCACATCACCGACGGTCAGCCCGTACCCGCCTTCTGACCGCAGCGCAGCCGCCAGGTTGAGGCCAAGAAAGATCGCCGCGACGACGAAGCCGACAAGGAATGAGAGGATCACGGCGATGTAGCGCGTGATCAGCACATCGCGAAAACCGAGGCTGGTGAACCACCAGAGGTTCGCCCAGAAGCCCGCCGTGCCGAGCGCCACAAAAATCAGCAGCGCGATCGCACCGATTATCGCCGCAGGGCCGAGCCACCACGGGCGCTCCCATCGCTCGCCACCGCCGGGGCTTCGGGGTGTCCCCGCGCGTGACGCGAAGGGGCCTCGCTCCCCCGATGGGGGCCGCACCGGTCGTCCGCCAAAGTCAAAAGCCATCTGGGTCTCTCTTTCATGAAGGTTGCACCGTTGATACGATACCACAACGCGGCGCGGCGCTTGTGATGCGGCGCGCAATCGAGGAGTGATGTTTGTGTATCTCTGTAGCCTCGGCAGCGGGAGCAGCGGCAACGCGATCATCGCGCGCAGTGCCGCGCACTACTCCCTGCTGATAGATTGCGGCGTCCAGTACCCCCGCCTGACACGGAACCTCGCGCATGTCGGCATCGCGCCGTCCGCCATCGATGCCATCGTGCTCTCGCACGAGCACACCGACCACACGCAATCCGCGCCGCTGGTCGCGGCGACCTTCGGCACGCTGGTCATCGCGAGCACGGACCTGCAGCGCCTGCGCATACCGGTGAGCGCCGTCGTCTCCGAGACGTTCGCGCACGGGGAGACGTTCGCGGTCGGTGACATCACCGTCACGCCGCTCCGGGTGTCGCACGATGCGTCCGCGACCTACGGCTTCGTCGTCACGGCGGACGGCGTCTCCGCCGCCATCTTCACCGATCTGGGGCACGGCACGCCGTCCGTCTGCGCCGCCCTCGCCGCTGCCGATCTCGTAGTGATCGAGGCGAATTACGATGGCGAGATGCTGGAATCCGGCAGTTACCCGTGGTTTCTCAAGGCACGGATTCGCGGGGATGACGGGCACCTGTCGAACGCGGACTGCGCCGCGTTGCTCGCGAGCGCCTTCACGCGAGACACGCCGCGCGACATCTGGCTCGCGCACCTCTCGAAGAACAACAACACGCCGGAACGCGCCGTGACGACTGTGGCGAGCGCGCTTCGGGATGCGAACTTCCATGCCACGTCCGTTACTGCCCTCCCGCGATACACGATTGGCCCCGCCTGGGAGGCGATCCGCCATCAGCAGTTGACCTTGTTCCCGACGTAGGCCAGGCAAATTTCGATGGATGGGTTGCCTGATGCACGTCTGTCTCATAACAAGAGGTAGTACCCCCGTGAACCGTGGATGGCGGCGCAGGGAAAAAAGACGGGTTCTGCGGCAGCAAGTGTGCCACAATCCCCGGTTTTGGGTCTATGGTCGCGTCGGCGACGATCATATCGTCATCCACAGCCAGCGCGAGCTACGGTATCGGTGCAAACGGTGCGGGAAGACCTTCAGCGCGACCGGGGATACCGCGCTCTACCGCCTCCACAAGTCGCACGATCTCATCGTCATTGTCGTCACCCTGCTTGCCGTCGGTTGCCCGCTCCAAGCGATCGTCGCCGCGTATGGGCTGGACGAGCGAACGATTGCTGACTGGCAGCGACGGGCGGGGCGGCAGGGCGAGCGTGTCCACACGCACCTCGTCCAGGCCGGGCGGGTGGCGTTGGGGCAAGTGCAGGCGGATGAACTGCGCGTGCGGGTGACCGGCGGGATCGTCTGGCTGGCGATGAGCCTCAGCGTCGCCAGTCGGCTCTGGTTGGGCGGGGCGGTCAGTGCGACGCGGGATCGCGCCTTGATCCATGCTGCGCTGGCGCGCGTGGCGGCGTGGGGCCCGGTGGCGGCGCTGCTCTTGTGCATGGACGGGCTGATCAGCTATCCGCGTTAGGCGGTGCGCGTCTTCCGCCACTCCGTCCGCACCGGCGGGCGGGGGCGACCCCGACTGATCCTGCCAGCGGGCGTGCTGATCGCGCAGGCGATCAAACGGTACAGCCAACGACGGGTACGTGCGGTGGAGCGACGGATTGTCCGGGGCAGCGCTGCGGCGGTGGCGGCGGTGCTGACGACCACGCAGGGAAAGACGACAGCGGTGATCAACACGGCCTCCATCGAACGGCTCAATGCGACCTTCCGCGCCCGGCTCGCCCCACTGGTGCGGCGCGGGCGGGCGACGGTGCGGCAGGTGGCGGCGCTGGAGGCGGTGGCGGCCTACGCGGGATTGGCGCCCATGCCGCGCCAGTCGGGTGCGAGCGTCCGGGGGTGGCGCGGATCGGGCGTGGCGGCAGCGAACGACTGCGCACGGCAGCTTACCTCGCCACGCTCTCGGCAGCGCGCTTCAACCCGATGATTCGCGACTTCTATCAGCGATTGCGGGCGGCGGGCAAGCCGGTGAAAGTGGCACGCTGCGCCGCCGCGCGCAAGCTGCTCCATCTGGCATGGGCGCTGGTGACGAAACGACAACTGTTCGATCCCGCTCGTCACGTCCCTCCCGCGCCCATTGCCGCTTGACAACGAATACCGTATCTCTGGGTGATATGGCAGTTGACGGTATCGCCTCACGTCGTCCCCGAGGTGCTCCACGACGTCGTCACACAGATCGTCGCACACCGCGTCAGTGTCTCACGTGGCAGCATTCACGAGGCGTTGGACACCCTTCGCTCCGACCTCACCAATCGCCTCGGCCAGTTGCCAGCCGTTCTTGGCGACTCAGCCAAAAATGTAGGAGCGGGAAGGCTTTGATGTTACCTTCCCGCTCCTTGCCTGTTCCGCTCGCTTGGCCTGAATCTCTTGAATCGTGAAGACCGAACGACCAGTTTGTTTTGGCTTGAATCGCAACGAATACTTGCGGTCTTTCGCCTCGACTTTGCGCGCCACGCGCGTCTCTGCGTCCATTTTGCCCCCCGTCAGTCGACGCTTTCCCCGCCTGCTCGATATCACACACCACGATAAACGCTGACATTGTTGGAAATCTTCCCTGATTTCGAGTTTCGCCGGAAACCGCTAATCAGCGGCGTCGGTGATCGTCTCCTGGTGCGCCTTGAACTGCATCGCGTAGAGGCGGTGGTATGGCCCACGGCGCGCGAGCAGGTCGGTGTGCCGCCCACGCTCGACGATCCGGCCATGATCGAGCACGATCACCTCATCCGCATCGACGACGGTGCTCAAGCGGTGCGCGATGACGAGCGCGGTGCGGTTGGCGAGGAGGCGCTGAAGCGCCTCCTGAATCAGCCGCTCCGTCTGCGTATCGACGCTGCTCGTCGCCTCGTCAAGGATCAGGATGCGCCGGTCCGCGAGCAACGCGCGTGCGAACGCGATCAACTGCCGCTGCCCGACGCTCAAGCCGCCGCCGCGCTCCTGAATCTCCGTCGCATAGCCGCCCGACAGTTGCGCGATGAACGGGTGCGCACCGACCGCGCGCGCCGCGTCCTCGATCTCGGCGTCGGTCGCCTCCAGCCGCCCGTAGCGGATGTTCTCTGCGATCGTCCCCGCGAAGAGGAACGGGTCCTGCAGCACGACGGCGATCTGACTGCGCAGCGATGCGAGCTGCACATCGCGCACATCGTGGCCGTCGATGGTCACACGCCCATCCCACACATCGTAGAAGCGCGGGACGAGGTTGACGAGGCTCGACTTCCCGGCCCCCGTCGCGCCGACAAAGGCGACCGTCGTACCGCGCTCGATCGTCACATTGAGGTCGTGGAGCACGGGCGTCGTCTGATAGCCGAAGGTAACGCCCTCCAGGGCAATCGCCCCCGCGATCTCCGGCAACGGGTAGGCATCCGGCGCATCGAGGATGTCCGGCCGCTCGTCCAGCAGCTCGAAGATCCGCTCGGACGCGACGGTCGATGCCTGGAGGGTGTTATACCGGTCAGAGAGCGTCCGCACCGGCTGGAAGAAGCGCGTCACGTAGCCGAGGAAGGCGATCAGCGTGCCAACGGTCAGCCCGCCGCCGATCACTGTCAACCCGCCGAAGAAGAGGACGATCGCCGTCGCCATCGCGCTCAGGAGTTCCACGGCGGGGAAGAGGAAGGCGGAGAGGCGCGCGGCGTCCGCATTCGCGTCGAGATTCTCCTGATTGAGGCTGCGGAAGGCGTCGTAGTTGCGCCCCTCGCGCCCGAACGACTGCACGACGCGCATCCCGCCGATATTCTCCGCGAAGTTCCCGGTCACGCGGCTGATCGTGATGCGCGTGGCGCGGTACGTGAGGATCGCCCGCTTCCGCCAGAAGGCCATCAGGATGAACATGAGCGGGAGGACGGTGTACGAGATCAGCGCCAGCCGCAGATTGAGCGCGAACATCGCGAAGATGACGCCGACCAGCGTCAGGAGATCGGAGAGGATACTAATCATGCCGGTAGACAGGAAATCCTCCAGCACGGTGACGTCATTCTGAATGCGCGACATCAGCCGCCCGACGCCCATCCGGTCGTAGGTCTTTAAGCCGAGGCTCTGCATGTGGCGAAAGAGCGCCGCCCGCAGATCGAAGATGACGCGGTTGCCGATGCGCGCCATCAGGAAGAAGAGCAACCAGCGCGTCGCGAACGCGACGGCAATCGCGCCGAGCAGCAGGCCCACGAGCATAAAAAGGGTCGCGCTGTCCTTGCGCCCGATCCCGTGATCGACGGCGCGACCGAAGAGCCAGTAGACCGAGAGGTCGCAGAATGTCCCCACCAGCACCGCCACCGCTGCGAGCGCGATCTGCCAGCGGTACGGGCGCAGGAAGAAGAGCAATCGCCGCGCTACGCTCGTGTCGAACGCCTTGCCGAGCAGGTCGTCCGGGTCACCTTGGAAGTTCATCATCGTGGGGCCTCGCGCGTCATCACTAATCGTCGATCATCAATCATCGCTATTGACTCCCGACACCGACACGTCGCGCTCGACGCTCCCGGCGTCGCGCAATTGCAGATGATGGAGTTCCGTGTACTTGCCGCCCAGGGCGAGTAGCTCAGTATGCGTGCCGCGCTCGACGATCTGCCCCTCGCTGAGGACGCAGATGTGATCCGCGTTCCGCACGGTGCTCAGGCGCTGCGCGATCACGAAGGTCGTGCGGCCCCGCATCAGCAGATTGAGCGCGCGCTGAATCTCAAATTCCGTCTCCATATCGACGCTCGATGTCGCGTCGTCGAGGATGAGGATGCGCGGGTTCAGCAGGAGCGCCCGCGCGATGGCGATGCGCTGCTTCTGCCCACCGGAAAGGTTGACACCGCGCTCGCCGAGCAGCGTGTCGTACCCCTGCGGCAGCATTGCGATGAAGTCGTGCGCCTGCGCCGCCTGCGCCGCCGCGACGATCTGCTCCGCCGTCGCGTCCGCGTTGCCGTACGCGATATTCTCGCCAATCGAGACCGAGAAGAGGAATGACTCCTGCAGGACGAGGCCGACATTCTTCCGCAGCGCCGCCAGGTCCCACGCGCGCACATCGACGCCATCCACGTGGATGGAACCGGCGGTCACATCGTAGAATCGCGGCAGCAATTGGATGATGCTGCTCTTGCCGCTCCCGGTCGAGCCGAGCAGCCCGATCACTGAACCGGGCGGCGCGTCGATGGAGACGCCAGGGAGGACATCCCGCCCGCCACCGGCATAGGCGAACTGCACATTTTCCAGCACGACATGCCCCGCAACCTGCGCCGGGGCGTGCGCATCGGGCGGGGAGACGATCTGCGGCTTCTTGTCCAGCACCTCGAAGACACGCTCGGCGGACGCCTGCGCCCGCGCGACGTTGTTGACGACCCAGCCGACATTGCGCACCGGCTCCGCGAGCATGTTGAGATAGAGGTAGAAGGCGAGCAGCGTGCCGACCGCGAGGTCGCCGCGAATGGCGGCGCGCCCGCCGAATGCGAGGATGATCGCGATGCCGAGGCCGGTGATGAACGACATCAACGGGAAGATGAGCGCCCACCGCCGCGCCGCGTCCATCTGCCGGTCGTAGAGTGCGGTCGCCTCCCGCTCGAACTTGGCGACCTCGAACTCCTCCCGCGCGAAGGCGCGCACGACGCGCACGCCCGCCAGATTCTCCTGGAGCGCGGTCATCGCCACGCCGAATTGCGTCTGCGAGCGCAGAAAGAGCGGGCGAATCGAGGTGCCAAACCAGACCGTCACCCAGAGCAGCGCCGGGGTCGTCGAGAGGGCGAGCAGCGCGAGTTGCCAGTTGAGGCGGAACATGATGACCGCCACGCCGATCAGCAGCAGCAGCGACTGCGCCGCCAGTCGCAGGCCGAACATGAAGAAGCGCCGGATGTTGTTCACATCCTCCGTCGCGCGCGAGAGCAACTGCCCGGTCTGCGCGGTGTCGTAGTACGCGAACGACAGCGCCTCCAGATGCCGGTACATCTCGTTCCGAATGTCGTAGGCGACACGTTCGGCGAGGTACTGCAACCAGTAGGAGCGCGTGTACATGAAGGTCGATTGCGCCAGCGTCACGACGACGATGCCAACGGCGGCGATGCCGAGAAAGCGGCGATCGCCCGCCCCGATGCCGGAGTTGATGATCTGCCGCACGAGGAGCGGCACCACCAGTTGCAGAAGGATGCCGAGGATGAGCGCGGTGTACGATCCGATCGCCTGACGGCGATACGGGCGGAGGTAGCGCAGCATCCGCACAATTAGTGGCATTCGGCGTCCTTTCGATGCGCGACACGGCGCGGGATCTCCCGGTTCCGTCGTCCGCTACGGCCCCGTGGTGACAGCGGGTAGCGGGTCGAATTGCGACCCGATCGTCTCAGGGCGGCCCTGCACATACGCTGCCGCCGTCATCGCCGCCTTGCCCTCCGGTTGCATCCGAGCGATGAGCAGATCACCCTCGCCAGTGCGGACGCGCAACCGCTCCCCGTCGAGCGCAATGATGGCGCCGACGGGGGCGTCGCCGCCAGATTGCGTGGACTCCAACTCGAACAAGCGCACGCGCTGCCCTCGATGCCACGAGAAGACACCCGGCCACGGCGTGTACGCCTGTTCCATCCGCGTGATCCGGGCGGCGGGGGCCGCCCAATCCACCGCGCCATCCTCCTTGCGGATGAGCCGCGTCATCGTCGCGCGCGTGCCGTCCTGTGGCTGTGGCTGGATGCCCTTCGCCAGCCAACGCGCGGCGGTTTGCACCAGCAATCCCGCACCGACCGATGCCAGGACGGTGGTGAGCGTTTCCGTCGTCGCGGTCGGTGGAATGACCACCGTCGCCTGCGACAGGACCGGCCCGGTATCCAGCCCCACGTCCATCAGCATAATCGAGACGCCCGTCGTTGCACAGCCGTCGAGCAACGCGGCGGAAATTGGCGACGCGCCGCGATACGCCGGCAGCAGCGACGCATGGACGTTCAGCGTCCCGCGCGTCGGGATGGCGAGCGCCTCCGGCCGGAGAATTTTCCCGTACGCCGCGACGACAAAGAGCGATGGCTCGGACGCCGCGAGCGTTGCCAGAATCTCCGTACCACGCAAGCGGTGGGGCGTGACCACCGGGATACCGTGGCGTTCCGCCGCCTCATGCACCGCGCTCCGATGGACGTGCCGACCGCGACCGGCGGGTCGTGGTGGCTGCGTCACGACCAGCCGTACGGCGAACCGCCGGTCGCTCGCGAGCGCGTTGAGCGTCGGCACCGCGAACTGCGGGCTGCCGAAGAAGACGACCGGTGCAGGTGACGGCATCGCTGCATCTGGCTGCGAAACGACCACGAGCGCGCCCCTTTAAGGTACGTACGGTACGCGGTAGATGGAGAGCCGCCCGTGGCGGTACGCCAAGTCAAGCATATCACCGAATTTCGCGAGGCCCGCCTGCGCGTACGGCGGGCACCCGACCGGCACCCCGCATCGCCCCTCGCCATCCTGCTCCGCGCTCCCGACGATCACCCACTGAATGTCGTACTTCGTCAGGATGCGCCGCGCGTCCGAGACATTCGTCGTCGAATAGAACGTCCCGATGTCCGCCGCGCGTTCGGGCAGTTGGTTGGTGATGATCTTCGGGGCGCCGCCGCGCCATTGCACCTCGTGGAAGTACCAGCCGAGCACGCCCGGTGTGCCCGTCGATGCCGCGAACCGGCTCTGGAACCACCCCTCGGTCTCGCCGTACGAGTTTCCCACCGCCTCGATCAGCCGGTCCGATGGCGCGGAGTGCGCGCGCAGCCAGAGCGCCGCCGCGTATTCGTCCGGGTTCGTCGTCGCGATGTATCGGAAGCCATCGACGCCCTGCCAGCCCGCGCCCGCATCGCCGAAATCAATCGGTGCATTACCGAAATGCCCCGTGCGCTGATACGTGACGAGTACGGGATACGTCAGCGCGAAGAGCGCCAGCACCGTCATCAGACCATACACCGCTGCGCGCGCGCGCCGCCATGTCGGGAGCGGCACGATGCGCCCGGCATCGCGCAGCGCGGCAACGAGCGTCACGATGCCGTACGCGCCCGCGACCATCAGGAGCATCCACGCCTGATAATCGACCTTGAACATCGTGTTCATCCGGTTGTCGAACGCATCACGCAGGAAGACGAATTCGGGGATGACGGGCAGGAGCACACCGTACACCGCGACCGCCGCGACCGTTCGGTCGGTCCCCGTCCAGCACCGCCAGCGCGGCGTCCCGTCTGGGCGATGATCGATGGGCCGGAGCACGGCGCGCACGCCAAAGACGACGAGCAGGCCCGTTGGCAGCAGCATCGCCGTGCGCGTGATGAGGGCGATTGCCGTGATCACGAGGAGCGTGGCGGGGGCGCTCCGGCGGTACCGTGGCTGTCGCAGCAGGTCCGCGCCGATGTTGCCGCGAATGATCAGCGTCGCCACCGCGGCGAATGGCAGGCCGAAGACCGCGAGGAACTGCCGCAGGTCCGTGTGCGGCCACGTCACAAACCCGAACATGCTGATGAGCTGCCCGAGCACCGGGTAGTGCGCCAGTTCCTGGATGAACGCCGGTTCGTCCCCATGCCCGCCGACGAGGCTCGTGAAGTTCGCGTAGTATGGTGCATAGAGTACAACGGACGCGACCGCGAGCGCGCCCAGCTTGATGCCCGTCTGCCACCAGACGAGTGGTCGCCGCAGCGCGATGGCGGCCCCCACGAGGAGGCCGAATGTCGGGAAATCCCACGCATTGATCGGGTAGAGTGCGCCGACGACGAGGGCGGTCAGCGCGTACCGTGCCAGCGCGTCGCGTCGCTCCCCGGCGGGCCGCGCCCAATGACCGAGCGCGACCGCGATGGCCAGCACGACGGTCGGCAGCGCGAGGACGTGCGGGTGGATGTCCCCGAGCAGGAAACTGAACATCGGGAACTCGGTGATCATCTGCGTCGCCGCGCCCGGCACGATGTGATCCTCGATCACGCGGCTGCTGTTCCAGCCGATGCCCGTCCAGAATGTCGCGTGGAGCACCGTGCCCGGCGCGGTCAGCAGGCGCGCGAAGCCGTAGGCATTCCCAGCGAGGACGACGAGCGCGCCACCTACCAGTGCCACGAATGGGCGGGGCGGTCGCACGCTGATGTTGCCGTGTTCGCGCCGCGCGCGCGCCCAGAGGTCGTACCCAATTCCGCTCGCGCCCGCGAATACGAGGGCCGGGATCGTCATGCTCATCAGGTTGAAGGTCACTTCCGGTCGCGCCCTGGAGAGCAGGCCCAACGCCGCTGCCTCAACGTAGCCGAAGTAGTAGTAATTGATGCCGTAGCCGGAGAGCCACGGATCGTGCGGCGGCATCCAGTGCGCCCGCATCGTGCTCGTCAGGAAGCCAATTTCCATCGGCTTCTCGGTGCTGCGTACATCCGGGTAGTAGCCGCGCACCCAGAGAAAGAAGCCGAAGACCGCTACCGTCGCACCGAGAAAGAAGAACGCTAACGGGATATGTTTACGCAGCCAGCGGAGTGATGCGCCGCGCGCCGCGATCTCCGACACCACCGATAGCAGCGCGAGCATGCCGACCGCACCGATCAGCGACTGCCGACCGAACGGCACGATGTGCAGGGACGCCGTAATCCAACTGAGATACGCGACGAGCAGCAGCCCGAGCGTCGGGCTGAGCGCGATGCCGCGACTCGGCAGGCGTGGCAATAAACGATGCGTCAGCGGAAACGCGACGACACCGAGGCCGAGCAACGTCGCGAGCCAGGAGAGCGCCCCGCCGAGAGAGTTAGCGACCATTCACCGGCTCCGCATCCCGCCACCCGCCGACGACCTCGTACAACACCGTGTCGTGCGATTGCCACGCCACGCGCAATGCCCCATCCCCCGCCATCCGGTCGAGCGTCGTCAGGCCCGCCGGGCTGGCGTACGGTTCGCCGGTGATCGTCGCCCCAATCGAACCCGCGCCAAGCTTCGTCTTCCGCTCCACCTGCCCGACGACGATGTACCGGACATGATAGCGGTCGATGACGCTCCGCACCGGTCGCGCCTCCGTGCTCGTGTAGAGCGTACGCACATCCTGTACCCGGGCGGGCAGCGGTGTCCGGTCGCGCTGCTGCTCCTCGTGTCGCTCCCAGCCGATCACCGTCGGCAGGCCCGTCGCGCTCGAAATTCGCGACCCGTTGCCGCGATACGGCCCGATGCTCGCCTCCGCGATCACCGGCGTCCCATGCACAGTGGCGTTGAGCCAGTCAATCAGCGCGAGATCGTCTGCGAAGGAGACCGGCTCGCCGCTGCCACTGTTGTTGAACTGGTCGGCGGGCACACTGCCCGTTGCCATCCACGCGAAGCCGTCCAACCCGGCGGACGTTGGTACCGGCGGCATCCGCTGTCGCAGCCGCGCGGGCGTGCCGAAGATCGGATACAGCAGCCCGACGATCAGACCGAGCGTCACCAGCGCCGTCGTGCCGATGCGCAGCGCGGCGGGTGCGACGGTCCACCGCTCCGCGATGATCGACCCCATCCCCACCATCGCCAGCGCGAGTAGCGTCCAGGCCTGGAAGTCGAATTTGAAGACGGTGTTCATCCGCTCGAAGTCGCCGCCGATCAGATCGTCCGCGAGAAAGACCACCTCGATCGCGGAGAGCAGCCCGCACGCGACCGCCGCGATGCCGAGCGCCATCCGCCGCCCCGGTGCATCATCGGCGCGCAACCAGAGGAGCGCGAGCAGACAGAGCAATGGCAGGGTGAGCAACAAGACAAGCCGTTGCGAGGCGAGCGCAACGCCGGACCCGAACAGCGCCGCCGCACCGACGACGAGCGCGCGCGCGTCCGACCCATATGCCCTGAGCCACCCGACCGCCGGACGCTGTACCGCGACGCCAATGGCGACGACGGCGAACTGAATGCCGAAAATCACGAGAAATGGCCCGAGCGCGGTCGGCTCCCGCACCCGCGCGACCGCGCCGTACAGCGATTGGAAATGCGAGAAAAATGGTCGATACAGCAGGTACGCGGCAACGACGCTCGCGAGCGTCGCCAGGCCGGACGCGGCGAGCGTCACGGGCCACGTCGCGCCGCGAAGCCGCACGCGCGCGATGAGCGCGATGCACAGCACGGCGACGACCGTCGGGAAATCCCAGGCATTGATACAGTAGAGCGCGCCAATTGTCAGCGTCGCGACGGCGAGCGCGGCCCACGGCACGCACCGCAGCAGCGCCCCGCGATCGTTGGCGTCGCCCCCCGCGACCATCGCCCGTCCGTCGCAGGCGAGCGAGACGGCAAGTCCGATGGCGAGGATCGCGAAGGGCAGCGCGACGACGTGCGCATGCACATCCGCCCACAGGCCGCTGAAGAACGGGAACTCGTTGATCGTGCCGGGGATGATGCTTCTGCTCTCCCAGAAGTCGAAGCGGTCAACCGCGCCGTGCAACCCGTACCCCGCGCGCAACGAGCGCATCACCTGGCCGAGCGCATCGAGGTTGCCGAGCAGGCCAACCGCCGCCGCCGCCGCGACGCCACCGAAGATCACCTCCGCGCGCGCCGCCGTCCGTCGCCGACGCGCGAGTGACCACAACGCCGCCCCCACCGAGAACGCCCCGCCCCACGTGAGCGCCATTGTCATCGGCGCCGCAGCGTTGAACGCGACCTCCGGGCTGACGCCCGTCAGCTTCATCACGAAGGCGTGCAGGTAACTGCCGAAGTAGTAGTAGTTGATGTATCCGCCGGAGAACCACGGGTCGTACGGCGGGAAGTGCGCGCTCCGCAGAATGGCGTTGATATGGGCCATCTCGAAGGGCTTCTCGCCACCCCAGTACGTCTGCCACAGGTCGGGATTTTGCAGCCGGAACCAGAGAAAAAGGGCGAACCCGACGCCGGTCGTCGCCTCCGCCGCCAGCATGTACCGCCACGCGGCGCGAATCGCCGCAGCGTAGACATGCCGTTGCCGCACATAGAGACTCACCGCGATTAGGGAGAGTGCCAGCACCGTGATGAGACTGACCAGATTCGTGAACGACCAGAGTTTCAGGCTCGCGCCGATCCAGACAACGTACGCCGCGCCGAGCCAGCCGATCATTTTCGCCAGGCCCCAGCCGCGATCGGGGAAGCGCCGGAAGGTGGGTGCCGCGACGCTCCAGCCGATCACCCCGAACAACTCGAACACGAGCAGGTACAGCCCAACAACGACAACGCCGCGATGCCCGGCGCCGCCGAGCCACGCGCGATCATCGACCGCAGGGAGCATTTCGACGGAGGATGCGAGCAGCGGCTGTTTGGGCGGCGGGTCGCGCGTCGGAACCGCGCGCACCGCGAGCGCATCGGCGAACAAGGGGCGCAACTGCTCGACCGTCAACGGCTGCGTCTTCCTGAAGATCGTCACGCGCGGATGGTCGTACACGGTGAAGCTCTCGTCGGCGTGCCGATCGTCGATGCGCCACGGCCCGAGCGATGGTGAGACCGTGGCGTCGTAGGCCTTCTCGAAGCCGAGTTGCCCGGCGAAGAGCAGGTCGTAGTAGCGGATCGTGACCGGATACCGCCACGGAAGGCGCGGGATCGACCCGTACAACCGGTTGCTCGACAGCACGATGTAGTCCGACTGCGCGAGCGCGCTCGCGAGGTAGCGCAGGCGCATCTCCCCATTCGTCTCATCGGGGTAGAGGTCCATGCCGGTGCAGCGCGACGGGTCCACCGCGTCGAGCCGCACGCAGCCATACTGCGGCACATCCGGCATGGGCAGCGGCAGCGCGTCGTCCCAGACCTCGGTCGCGACCGTCGCGCCGGGCGGGATGTTCGCGCCCATCCACGCGCTCGCCGCCACGCGGCTGTGCGGCCGGTCGTAAATTCGCGAGAAGGCGAGCGCCCAGAGGGACGAGCCGACGATGACGACGAACCCGACCGCCTGGCCGACGAAGCGGATCGTCGGCACGAGCCGCCGGTACCGCCTCGGGAACCGCAGGCGGCGCACGATGGTGAGATCGCGCAGCAGCGCCACACCAAGCACGATCAGCGCGGGATAGACCGGCTGCACGTAGCGCATGAATTTGACCGACAGCGGCACCGTGTAGACCAGATAGGGCGCCGCCCACGCGATCAGCACGATATCGACCGGCACGCGCCGCCGGAAGGTGCGGACGCAGGCCCAGATCAGGCCAATGATGACGACCACCCCAAGGGCAGGACCCATCCCCCAGAGCACGAGGTTCTTGAGGTGATACAAGAGGCCAGTGCCGACGTACTGCCGCGTGTACGGGTAGTCGAGGTCGCCGCGCACCAGCCGCGCCTGCGTGCCGACCGCGTCGAGGTAGGTGCGGGTGCGCAGCAGCGCGTACGGCTCCGCGATGGCGAAGGTAATCAGCGCTGCCCAGAATGTACTCAGGGCGAGGTACGCCGTGCGGAGCAGCGGCGAGGCATCGTCCGATTCGGAAACGTCGCGCGCGAACCGCGCCCATGTGACGGCGATTGCCGCGAGCGCGGGAAATACGAGGAAGGCCACCGACGCCTTCGAGGCGACCGCCGCCCCCGTCAGCGCGCCACCAAGGATGAAATCGCGCGTGCGCCCCCGTTCCGCCGCCGACACGAACGCGAGCACCGCCGCCGTCGCGAAAAACATCACCCACGTGTCCGTCGCGAAGAAGTGCGCCAGTTGAATCTGGAGCACGCAGAGCGCGAGGAGCAGCGCCGCAAGGCTCGCGCTCCCCTTGCCGTACCGCCGCGCGATCAGGAAGACGAGGAGCATCGTGCCGACATCGAGCAGCGCGGAGAGCGACCGACCGACGAGATAGACGTGGTCGTAGTCCGTCCACGGCACGCCTGTCACCACACGCGCGCCCGCCGCCACCGCCTTCGTGACGAGGAGCGGCAGGCTGCCGTACGCAAAGTCGCGCGGCTGGCCCGTCGCCGGATCGTTCGACCGTGGGTTCAGCGGGCTGTGGTCGGGGTCGAGAATGTCGCCCCAGTGCGGGGGCCAGTCGGGCAGGATGCGCTCCGTGATGACGATGGTGATGAAGCGTTCGTCCGGGTGGAGATGGTAGCCGTCATCCCACTTCAGCCCGTGCACGCGGAGCGCGAGCGCCAGCAGCGCCAGCGGCACGAGCAGGTACGGCGACCGCACAACACGACGCCACGCGCGGTTCGGCGTGAACCGACGCTGCGGCGTCATCGGGAGCGTCTCGCGTGCAGGTGGCACGAGCGCGGCGCGGCGTCGGTTGTCGATCGTCTTCATCGCCCTCGCTACGCCACGAATCGTGACCGCGACTTCCCCACTAGCGGCGGGAGAATTCGCGCTCCAGATCATTTTGACTGATATGCAACATCGTTGGCCGACCGTGCGCGCAGTGGCCGGGCGCCTCGACCGCCTCCAACTGGCGCATCAGCGCGCGCATCTCCGGGTCCGTCAGCGTCTGCCCGGCACGAATCGCATTGTGACACGCCAGCAGGGCCGCGAGGCGTTCGAGCGCATCCTCGCCTCGGCCGCCCGCCGCGAACTCCTGCAACGTCGCCTCAAGCGCCGCGACCGGGTCGCGCTCGTGGTGGCTCATCAGCGTCGCGGGCACGCCGCGCAGCAGCCAGGTGCCGTCGCCGAACGGCTCGATGGCGAAGCCCAGGCGCACGAGATCAGGCGCGGCGCTTTCGAGTTGGTCCTGAACCACCGCAGGGAAGGTGCACGGGATCGGCGCGAGCAGCCATTGCGTGTCCGACTCGCCCCGCCGCAGGCGCTCGCGCATCTTTTCGAGCATCACCCGCTCGTGCGCCGCGTGCTGATCGACGAGATACATCCCGGACGCATCCTCCGCGACGATGTACGTATTCGCGATCTGCCCGACCACCCGCAGGCGCGCCGCCGTCGGAAACGGCACGGGCGCGATGGGCGCGTTGCGCTCCTGCTCCCGCTCCGGCGCGGGTTGCGCAGCAGCCGATGGCGCGGCCACGGTCGCGCGTGCCTCCGTGTGCCACGCCATCGGCTGCTGCGTACTGAAGACCGACGATCCGCCCCGCTCGGGCGGCGCGAAACCCCGCGTCGGCGTCGGGCCGGTCGTGGTCGTGAACGCGCTCGGCAAGGAGACGAGCGGCACGACCGCCGTTGATGCCGTGCCGAGGAGCGCCTCGCGCACCGCCACGCCGACGAGCCGGTTCGCGTCGCGCTCGGAGACGAAGCGCACCTCCTGCTTGGTTGGGTGTACATTGACATCGACGAGGTGCGGCGCGATGCCGAGCGCGACGACCGCGAGCGGGTGCCGCCCGACCATCAAGAGGCTGTGATACGCCTCCTCCAGCGCGTACATCATGCCGCGATGCTGCACCCACCGGCCGTTGACGAAAAAGAGGATCTGCGAGCGATCCGCGCGGTCGAACGTCGGGTGTGAGACGAACCCGGCGAGCGAGACCGGCGTTTCCGATTCCTGCACTCGATCCTGCACCATGTGTGGGAGTGCGAGCATCGCGCCCGCCGCCTCGTGGCCGAAGGCCTGCCCGATCGCGCCGCGCAGGTCGCCATCTCCCGACGTGCGGAGCACGGTGCGTCCATCGACGGTCAACTCGAAGCGCACGTCAGGCCGACCGAGCGCATACGCATGGACGCCGCGCGTGATGAAACTCGTCTCCGTCTGGACGGAGCGCAGGAACTTGAGCCGGGCAGGGACATGCTGGAAGAGGTCGCGCACGGTGGCGGATGTCCCCTGCGGGCAGCCGCGCGTCCGCTCGGTCACGGGGCGTCCGCCGTCGATCTGCAACTCGAAGCCAACATCGCTGCCGATGGGGCGCGTCGCGAGCGTGAAGCGCGAGACCGCCGCGATGCTGGCGAGCGCCTCCCCGCGGAAGCCGAGCGTGGTGATGTTCTGGAGATCGGCGAGCGCGGCGACCTTGCTCGTCGCGTGCGGCATGACGGCGAGGCGCGCGTCCTCCGCCGTCATGCCGATGCCGTCATCGACGACGCGGATCAGGTCGCGCCCCCCTTGGCGCGTCTCGATGCGCACGCTCAATGCGCCCGCGTCCAGCGCGTTCTCGACCAGTTCTTTGACGACGGACGCGGGTCGTTCGACTACTTCGCCCGCCGCGATCTTGCTGACGAGTTCGGGCGTGAGGATGCGAATTGCCATGTGGAAATGTCCGTTTCAAGGGTCTTGGTGGAGGCAGGGGGACTCGAACCCCCGACCTCTACAGTGCGATTGTAGCGCTCTCCCAGCTGAGCTATGCCCCCTCGCTCCACCGTCGCGGAGTATACCAGAGGCGCGCGCGGGGTACAAGCGGTCGCGCGCCGCGTTTCGGCGCGTATGGCGCGCGGTTGCGCGCCATACGCGGGTGCGGTATTGTGGGGGCCAGTTGGTCCTGGCTATTCGTTCGATCAAGGGAGCGTGGATGTCGGCTCAGCCCCAGGAAGTCAGTCTCGAAGCGCAATCGCTCGCGCGCGATCTCGCCCACGTCGCCTCGGACGCGCACGCCAGCGATGTGCTCGTGCTCGACATCGCGGCCCTGACGACGCTCGCGGATTACTTCGTCGTCTGCACGGCGGACAACGAGCGGATGCTCCGCGCGATCATCCGGTCGCTCGACGAGTACGGCGCGCAGCGGCAGGGGCACCTGAACCGGCAGGAGGGCGGGCCGGAATCCGGCTGGGTGCTGCTGGACTTTGGCGATGTGATCGTCCACGTCTTCGGCAAGACCGAGCGCGACTTCTACCAACTCGACCGGCTGTGGGCCGACGCGCCCCGCATCCTTGTCATCCAGTAGCAGACACACGGGCGCGCGGACCGCCAGACGAGCGGGGTGAGGGCGATGAGCGACGAGCAGACCAACATGGCGAGCGAGCAACCGATGGGCCCCTTCCTCATCGGCGGGGGCATCGGTCTGCTGTGCGGGCTGATCATCGGGTCGCTCTGCGGCGCGTTCTGCGCGCGCTCGGTGATGGCGGCCGTCGGCGCGCTCCGGCGGCGCTTCGAGCCCGAAGACCCATTTCCGTTCGAATTTCTCGCGCAGTAACGACCGACCGGCCCTCTCTATTTTCCGCGATCGACGGTGGCCTCGGCAGGCGTGCGCACACCCCGCACGCTTCTTCGCGCGCCCGCCGATTGCGGCATGTCGGCATCATCCTCGATGGTTTGTTGCCGGTCGGACGGGCCACGCAGCACGAGGAGGATCAGCGCGATCATCAGCAGGAGCGCGATCGCGCTGAAGATGAAGAACTTAATCCGCTTGTCGAACAGGAGCGCGATCGTGCCGAAGACCGCGCAGATGCCGTACGCGGCGAGCACGACCTGCCGCTGCGACCATCCGAGGTCGATGAGCCGGTCGTGCAGATGCCGACGATCCGCCTGCATCGGGTTCGCGCCGTTACGCATCCGCACCAGAATCACCCAGGCGATATTGAGGAGCGGCACGATGAGGACGAGCAACGTCGTCGCGATCTTCGCGCCGCCGATGATCGACGCGACGGCCAGCGCATAGCCGAGGAACATCGCCCCGCAGTCGCCCATGATGATGCGCGACGGGTACCAGTTGAAGCGCAGGAAGCCGAGCACCGCCGCCCCGAGCGCGAGCGGCAGGAGCGAGATCGTGAACTGCGGGTTGCCCGGCGGGCGGAAATAGGTGTGGATGAAGAGCACCGCGCTCGCGATGAAGACGATGCCGCTCGACAAGCCGTCGATGCCATCGATCCAGTTGATCGCGTTGGTCATGCCGACGATCCAGAGGAGGGTGAACGGGATCGCCACCGCGAGGGGCAACGTCAGCGACTCGGTCACGCGCAAGTGGAAAGGGTTCGGCACCTCGCCGATCACGATGCCCGCGAACGGCCCGTTGAGCCTGGGCAGGACGACAAGCGCCGCCGCCAGGAATTGCCAGAACAGCCGGGGCAGCGGCGCGAGTTCGATCAGGTCGTCCGCGAGCATCACGAAGAAGATCACCATGCCGCCGACGAGCATGAGGACGATCCGCGCGACCTCGTCCGGGAAGCGCGTCACCGGCAGCGCGAACGAGAGCGCGATGCCGAGGAAGAAGCCGAGGAAGATACCGACGCCACCGACGCGCGGGATCACCGTCGTCTTCAGGTGCCGCCCGCCGGTGCGCCCGAACAACCCGAGGCGCACGGCGACCCGGTGCACCTGCCAAACAAAAAATCCGGTGGCCGTACCCGTCGCCACGAAGATCATTGCCGCAATCAACGGTCGTGACACCGACATTCCTCACTCGCGGGCAACGGGGACAAGTCCAACGCATATCCGATCAGCGCCCGCCCCACGCGACCCGAACGACTGTCGGCAGTATGCGTTCCCCACCCAGCGCCGTCAATCGCACGTTGCCAGCACGCCGCAGCCGTGGTACATTCGCTCCCGTGCGCGGGAGTAACTCAGTGGTAGAGTTCCTGCCTTCCAAGCAGGCTGTCGTGGGTTCGAATCCCATCTCCCGCTCCATTTTGTCCTTATATAGCAAGCAATATGAGCATCGGCCCGAACCGTGAAATGCGGTTCGGGCCGATTTGGTGACAATTTGGTGACGGTCGTGTTTATGCGGTGGCGGTGAACGCGAACGCGGCGGGCGTCGCGAGGTCATCGCCCTGCACGTCCGTGATCGCGTGCGCGTACAGTTTCAAGGTGATCGCCGGGTTCGCGTGACCGAGACGGCGCGCGACACGCGCCACGTCCCATCGGTCCATCAAGAGGTGCGTGGCGTGCGTGTGTCTGAGGTCGTGGATGTGGAAGCGGGGCAGCCGGTCGTCATCCGTCTCGGCGTCCTTATTCGCCTTTGCGATGATCGCGTAGAGATTGCGGAGCGCGTTCGAGGGAGTGAGCGGCCCGCCCGTCTCACTGGCGAAGACAAGATCGCAGTCGCGCCATTGATCGCCCGCCGCTTGCCGCTGGAAGGTCTGCCGGTCGTGGTGCGTGCGCAGTGCCGCGACGGATTCGGGGAAGAGGGTGATCGTGCGCAAGGCGGCGGGCGTCTTCGGCGTCGTCAGATGCACCTTACCGTTCATTTCCTCGATGCATTGCCGGACGCGCGCCTGTCGCTTCACAAGGTCAACGTCCTGCCACCGGAGCGCGAGCACTTCCCCGCGTCGCATACCCGTCTGTATCAGAAGGAGCCACAAGGGACTGTATGCATCGTTCCCGGCAATGGTGAGGAATCGCCCAATTTGCGGCCCGGTGAGCACGACAGCGGGCCGTGCGCGCACCGTGGGCGGATCAATGGCAAGCATCGGATTGACGGCGATAATGCGCCGCTTCAATCCATAGTCGAAGGCTTGCCGTAGCCGCTTGTGGCAGCGATGCACCATCGAATCCGAGCACCCTTTTTCGCGTAGCGCGATGTTGAAGGCGTCAATTGTCGCGGGTGTCACTTTCTGTACGTGCGTCGTGCCGAGCACGGGGATGATGTGCGTCTTCACCGTGCGCTCATACTCGATTACGGTGCGTTCCTTCGGATTCGTGCCGCGTAGCACGTCAAGCCAGAGCGCGAACAGTTCCGTAACGGTCATCTTCGTGCCGTCAACCGCCGTACCGCGTTCAATGGCTATCAACCATTCCCGTTCCCGCGCGTCGGCTTCTTTCTTTGTGCGGAAGGTTTCGGTACTGCGTCGCCGCTTGCCCGTGAGCGGATCGGCGGGAACGTCCACCGTCACGCGATAGGAAACACCGTTCTTCCCTTGCCGTTTCGTTACTGCCATTCATCATCCCCCGTCGTGATGGGGCCGGAACACCCAGCCCCACGATTCCCTACCCTATGCCGCCATCTCGCAATCGTCCGGCGTCGTCAGCGCGTGGCAGGCGAGCATCCGGTCGAGCCGGAACGACCGCCACTCCCGCCGCAGCGTGCAGTACGCCTTCGTGACGATCTGATTCTCCTTCGTCAGGGTGATGCTGTTCGGCCAGAGTACCCGCGCCGCGATCTCGCCTTTGGCATCGGCGTAGAGCACGACGACCGCGCTGCTGTCGCGCATCGCGTCCTTGACGCTGCTCAGCGTGTCGTACGCGACCTTGTAGGCGTTGTACCGGCTGTAGACGTGGCAGGCGACTTCCATCAGGTTGAAGTCCGTCTGCGGGTCAATCGTCGCGGGCAGTATCATGCCGGACTTCGCGCTGATGATGCGGGCAGTGGTACCATTGGTCGTGGACATTGGAGGAACCTTCCTTTGTCTGCCGCCCCGTTGGTGTTAGAGCACCGGCGGGGCATTTGTGCGTCTCGGGACTGTTCCCTTGACACTCTGATATTATCACGTTA
>JAABUS010000912.1_pt1 | contig 70355 bp, 13 predicted proteins | sample 5560161 | NCBI WGS metagenome assembly JAABUS01 (sample SAMN10711885, study PRJNA513376) | rock metagenome | isolation source: Antarctica rocks | place: Antarctica: Victoria Land, Trio Nunatak nord | collected 2016-01-04
CAGGATACCTTTGCGCATGCCATTCGCATGCCATTCAATGGCATGCGCAAGCTGCGCACGCCATTGCGCATGCCATGGGGCATACTATGGCCCATACTATGGCCCATACTATGGCGCATGCCAATACGCATGCAAATACGTATGCTATAGGGCATATAATAGGCCTATTCGTCTGATATTTGAGTTACTGACGATTTATCGAGTTACTGAACCTGCTGAACCTACTGATAGTTAGTACTATTTACTGAAAGTAACCTTCCCGGAACCCTGATTTACTACCCGAAGCCCCGACTTACTAATCCTACTGAACCTCGGGTCGGTATTTAATATGGAGTTTCAGCGCAAACCCGTAGACGGCTTTCTAGCAGGGCTGATAACGCTTGGAGTATATTAATATTTACTTTTAAAATTTACCGATATAAAACTCTATTATAATTTAATAAATTAGTACTCGAGGTTATATTTAAATTACCTCGAAGATAATAGGTAAAAGTTCTAAATTAATAAATTATTCTTTAAAATTTTTATAGCCCGTAACGTCGCCTTAGATATTACGGGCGTACGTTTTTTATATATAAATAATCGATAGAATTAAAGATATATTTCTTTATCTAATAATCTTTTTTATTATAATATATATAAATACTAGTTTCTCGGTGTTTTTTCTAGTATATCGGTAAAGCGGTAAACCCGTATTCTACCGAAAAAGGCGGAAAAGATACTTAGATTTATTTAGTTTATATACTAGCCCTAAAGATCGATTTAATACCTACTTTCGTCTAAAGTATCTAAATACGTATTTAATACCTCGATTTATTTTGAATAAATTTAAATAAATAGGAATAAGTTAGTCTAAATAGTACTAATAGATAATTAAATATATATAATTATAAATAAATTATATAGTCTATAATACCGCGCTAGTTTAGGGGGTATTACGCGCGTATATAATTTTTATAAATTAATATAATTTAAAATCTAAATTAAATTAGTATAGTTATAATATTTTATATAACTTTAACGAACTACCTAGCGCTAGTAGAAAATTATAGATTTAAAATCTTAAATCCGAAGTTACTATTTTTATGTTTTTTATTAAAAATTTTTTTTTTTTTTTTTTTTTTTTAAATATTATCTTTTCGTTATTTTTCCGCCTAAAGCCAGTAAAATACGTATTTAGTACCTCGACTCTTCTCGTACGGTCTCCCGCTTTACTAATGTAGTCTCTATAGATATCCGATTATTTATTATTATTAGAGGGTAATAACTTAAAAGGGTTATTTCCGCGATTATATAAAAAAGACCGGTTAGGTATTAAATCGTTTATAAACTAGATTTTCTTCTAGTAATTATAATTAACCTCTTCTCGGTCCTTAAAGATTCGTTTATTAATTTTAATATAATTTTTAATTTATTAAACTATCTTTTTAAATTCTATAAAAATATCCGGTAACTCGTTTCGGGATTAATAAATATAATTTAATATCTCTATCGTTAACTTTTAACGGAAAATATAATAAATAATTAAATTATTCTACGAAAGATCTATAATAATAGTTTCGAAATAATTAATAAAATTCTATACCGATTCGTTTTATTTTATCTAGATATATTTTATTTTAAACTCTATATCGAGTTTTATATTCTTAATTAAATAGTTCTTTAATAGTAAAATTTATAATAAATCCTAATTCTCGAAAGTATCTCTATAACCCGATAATTTTATTAATTATATCCGGGTTTTAATTTTAAATCCGAGGTAAATATAAATTATAAAAGTCTATATATCTAGCCCGTTAATAATTTATAGGTTAAAGAAATTATTTATATCGATAATTTATAAACGAACGTTTATCGGAGGCTCTATAAAAATAAATAATTCATTATATTTAATCCTTTTTTCTCGACCCTAAAAGAGTATCGAGGTTTAGGTTAATATTATAATATTATTAACTTTTATAATAATTCTCGGGGCTAGCTCTTTTAAGTCTATTAATAATCTTCTTTATTAAAAAAATATTATTATATATAAAGCTACTTCCGTCTTTAATATATAAATTCGATCGAGTAATTATCGGGTTATATTTTATAAAATAGTATAAAGGGCGATAAAAATATTCTTAATAAATTTACTACTTTTATTATAATTTAAGAGTTAGCGGGCCTAAATAAACTAGTATTAATAATATTTATAGTAATTTTATAATCGTATTAAAAAAGAGGATAAAGTAAAGAAGTCTTATTCTAGTTTTAAAAATAAAATCGTTATTATTCTTTAAATCGGCCGTAGTAACGGTTATCTTATTTAATAAATTATTTTAAGTAATTTAAAATAGGCCGAGCTTTTATTATAAAAAGAATTAATATAATAAAATATATATTACTTATTCAGGGCACTTCTAGTTAAATTATTCAAATATTAATTCTTATTAGTTTATCTAGCTCTACGAGGTTTATAAGGGTTTTTATAATTAATAACTAACTCCTTCCATTTATACTCGTTTTATTATATATAATTTTATTATTTTACTTTATCGCGGTAGTAATTTAATTAACGGCGACGTAATTAAATTAATTAAATTAATTAAACTTAAATTATAATACTATTATAAACCTAATTCAAAGAACGTAAAGAATAAATTATTAAATAAAAATTATATTATAAAAGACGTTTAGAGGTAGAAAAATAACGAGTTGAAATATAAATAAAAAAAACTAGAGATTATACCTAAAATAGGATATTCATTTACTCGTTTTACTAGTTAATTTAAATATAAAAAGAGAGAATTTTAAATAGAAAATACTATTAATTTTAAATATCTCTCGAATATTTTTATAAAAGACTCGCTAGCTCTAATTAATTATATTCTAGATATATTATTTAATACCGTAATTAAAAGGCCTATACTAGTAATTAAAGGCCGTATTATCGATTTAATTTAATATAACAACGACGACGACTAGGGCTACGGAGCGGACGAGAATCTAAATAATTTATATACTTTTATTAATAATTAAATTACCGAGGGATAAATAAATTAAAATTATTTATTTCTATAAACTATTTTCTTACTTTATATTATTATAGATATTATTATCCTCTTTATTTTCTTTTTCCTAAATATTTATTTTACTTTTATAATTAATATTTAATTATTAGAAAATATTATTAGGATCTCTATAACTAGTCTATAATTTTATTATTAAATCTAGAAAGTAATTAAATCGCCCCTCGTCTACGTATATTTAAATAATATTAAAATATCGTTTTATTTAGTTTTTTAAAACTAAAAACGATATTTTAATAAAGTTATAATTAAATAAATAAAGAAAGAGGTTATAATACTTAAAGCCGCTAGCGTAGAGCTAGCGGTTTAATAATAGTATAAAAGACGTAAAATAATTACGGGGTTTATTATTAAATAGTTTTTAAATCTTGAATTTAATAATAGAACTAAACTTTAAGAATTCTAATAAAACGGGGGAATATTAACTCGATATAGGATTATTAAAAATTAAAACCCCGCGATATTAAAATTAGAACCCTATATCGATAAATAATAATATTATAAAGGTAACGGAGTGTAGATATATATAATATATTAGCGCCTGTAACGGGGCGTAGATATATATAATATATTATTATTTTATAATTACCTCTCTCTTTAAGCCCTAGTCCCTAGGTATTTAAATATTTTAATTAAAAAATATTTATTAAAAAATCTTTAAACCCCTTAAAGGAAATAAAGGAAAAGAGTTATTTAATATAATAATATTATTATATAATAATTTAAATATAAGACTACGTACCTAATTCTTTAATATCTATAATACTAATTACGGAATAGTATTTAATTAATTAATCGAAGTTTATTAAAAAATCTTTAAACCCTTCGAAAGAAATAAGGGAAAAGAATTTTCTAATTTATACTATCGGTCCTATAATATTAATATATAGTATTAGTTACGGAGCGACACGAAATTATTTCCTATAATATTATTATATAGTACTAGTAGCGGAAGGGTAATACTATTAAATTACCTCTATTATATAATAATATTAATAATAAATAAATAGTATATTTATAAAGCTATCCCTATAGCGCTAATATATAATAATAATAGTTAATTAAATAATATTTCTTTCGTCCCTATAGTATTATTATATATAATAGTAACGGAGCGAAATAGTATATACTATCGTTCCTATAGCGTTTATAGTATTTATAGTAAATATAGTATATTAGATTATTCCTATAGTATTTATAATATTAGTAGCGGAATAGTAATAACTATCTTTATTATATACTTTTATTATACTATAAAAATACTAGTAGTAAAATATTATATATAAACGATATAATTTTAATATTATACCGGGAGATTAGTAATAATATAACTATTATAGTAATAATTATATCTATTAATAAGAGCGAGGTAGCGGAGCGGAGGCGCGTATCGACGTATTATAATAATAAGATATTTAACGCGATAGTTTATTATTAAAATAAACTCGCTCGTTTATTTATTTTCTCTCTTCGTAACTCCTTTAACCTTTCTTATATATTATTACTCTAACTCTATAATAGTATTCTAGTACTATAACTAATATATAAATAATACTCTCGTTATATATAGTTTTCTTCTAACTCTATAAATAGCTCCTATTTACCAATAGTATTAATTTATTTATATTAATATAATTTAGTTATAAATATACTAGTAAATATAACTAGTCCGCTATCGGCGCGATTATATAATATTAATTATAATAGTAGTTTATTATACTTTATAACTCCTTTACCGAGTTTATTTCTATTAATTTAATAATAATTATATTCGAGATATATCCCCTCTTTATATACTCTATTATATTAATCGTTACTATAGAATCGATTATTATATAAAAATAAATTATAATCGTAAATTTTAAAACGATATTAGTAAATTTCGTTTTAAAGGAAAATAATACGCGATAATTATTCGTCTATAAAGTATTGATTGATTCTTTCTTTAAGAACGGACTATTATTTAATAATATATATTAAAGTATTAATAGAATATATACGTAATAATTACCCCCGCCGATTTATAACCGTCCGTTCTTAAAGTTATTTACGTAAAAGGGAAGTTAACCGCCTTAAAATCTACCCGTAATATCTAGCTATTTAATAACCGAAGGAAAATTACTAAAAGAAACTAATATATAGAGTCTACCCGTAATATTTATTTTATTTAAATTTTCTATTTAAAAGAAAATTATTTTATAATATCTTTAAAGGCGAAAGCTTTACTTTAAATAAAGATTCTATACTAGTCTAAGATTATATCTTCTTTTTCGAATAACTTAATTTAAGGCTCCGCGTTATTCTCTTTTTATATAATAAATTCGTTATAATTACGTAAACGTAATATAACGGGGAATCTTATAGTTAAGATATTTATCGCGCGATTAACGAATTATACGAGTTTATTATTAAATAGTTTATTATCTTTAAATTTATCGATCGCTTCCGTTATTTTATAAAACTAGTTTTATAATCTAGAATCTCGATTAGTATCTAGGGACGCGTATAAAGAATATTATAATTTTTTTATATAAAATTATTCTACTAGACGACCTTAATATTATAGAAAATATATATAAAAATTATTAATTACCGAGTATAGGTAAACGATTTTACCCTATACTCCGTTAAACCGATTAATTAATAAATTAATATAGTTAATTAAATATTCGTTATCGACCCGTAATTTATTTATATTATTTTATAATAACTCGTAATTTTTCTTTAATTACGTAAGGTCTTATAAAATAGACTTTTCCTTTAACTCCTCCTCCGATAAAGATTTATATAAAACTCGGCCTTCCTCGACTTTATCCTACGACTTTTAATTTAACGGAGTAAAGCCGGCCTTTTATTTATCTTTCTCTTCGGTTATAAACCCGTTTTTTATAAATACCGATTTATTATTATTTCCGCTAATTACGACGATTAAATCGTTAATAACGATTATAAAGAATAGGAATAAATTTCTAGTTTATTTCTTTATTAATATTTTTATATTTTTCTTTATAACTACTTTTATACCCCTCTCTTAAATATATTTTTTAATCTCGGCCTCCGTATTTTAATATATTATCTTTATCTTAATATCGGATTCGCTTTATAAGGCCTCGTAAAATTTATTTCCCTCTAAAGTTAAAAGTAGGAAAGGGTTTATAAAGGAGAAAAGATTATTATTAATTTTTTATTTCTTAAGGCCCCGAACCTATTTAATCCCGTAAAAACTTATATTTAACCGTATTTAATAATTAAATAATATTTTATAAAAAAGAAAAATTAGGCTCGCTTAATAATATATTTATTATATTTCCTTCCTCGGTTACTACCGGCGTCGAAGAAGGCGCGTATATTATATTCGGTTTAACTAAATTTACCTTAAAATATCTTTTCGTTTTTATTTTATTATATAATTAATTTCTTATTCTAACGGAGTCCTAATAAATTATTTTAGTCGTAGATTTTTTATTAATTTTCGATACGATAAATTACGTTAATAAAGGATCCGTTAATTCGTCGATTTATTTTAAATTCTTTAAGAATATACTATTTATTTTCTTTTATTTCTAACTAGATTTAATTATTATAATAAATATTTTCGCCGGAGTCGCTAGCCCTAGGGTTAATTCCTACTATAATATAGAAATATTCGCGACGGGTATTAGGGTCTAGTCCAAATATTTATAATTATTAAATATATTATATCGGTTATTTAATATTATTTTAATTAAGTTAGATTAATTTATCCCGAACGATCTCGCTCCTTTATTACTATATATTTAGGCGAACCTAAATATAATTATATATATAAACTTATTCGGATTCGTCTCCGATATAATCTTTATAATATATTCTTTATTCGTTTATTTAATTTATAGGTAATTCTTAGAATAAAATATATATAACTACCGATTATATCGCGTCTTATAAGAAATATAATTATACTTTACGACTATTTAAATTTATAAAGAGGAAAGATTATAGTTAGTTAATAGTTATATCGTAATATTATTTATTAACTTTCGGTATAGCTCGTTATATAATAATATTATAAACTCGTTATTAGAGCTAGTTTATATTACTCGCGTACGCGTGGTCGGGCCTATATTAATTAATTATTATATTATAGTATATAAAGTTACTCTATTACGTAGAAAGTATCGATAAAAGTATTTAATAATATATAATAAAGAAGTATACGGTACGATAAAGAAGAGTAGGAGATAATAATATTATTCTCTTTTATAAGTCCCGAAGATATTATTATTTATAAATTAGGTTATTAAGGAATTCGCGGAATCTATTATATCTTTAATTAATTTATTATTAAGGCGATAATATTATTAAAACGCTCCGGTCTTTTTAAATCCTAATTACGTTATAGAATAAAATAGGGATTACCTTCCCTTCCCTTTTCTTCCCTAGAGGAAGGGGTAGGGAAGGGAAAGAATAAGTCTAAGGAAATTCCCTTCCCTAATCTAGGGAAGAGAAGGGATTCTTTATTATTCTCTTCCTCTCTTCCTAATAGAGCTGGTCTTATATAGTTTATATATACGCGTATATATACTTTATTAATTAGGATAATAATTAATATAAATAATCGATATCTTTAGGGTCGCTAACAGCGTATTATTAATTATATTAATTATTATTCCTATTAATAGGCCATATCTACGCGTATCTTTAAGACTATTATAATAACGATAATATAAATAAAGTATATTAAGATTTAATAGCGCGATTAAATAGATTAATTACTATACTACCCTCGATATAAGTAACTAATATATACTATAATATCCTAGAACGACGAATCGTAGTTATCTATATATTAATTTCTAATAGGTATCCTCCGCGTATAAAATTATACTAATTTTTATATTAAACCCTTATTTAGATCTTATCCCCTAACGAATTTTATTCTCGTTTTAATTATTAATATTTATTTACCCGCCTAATATTTTCGTTAAAGTTTTTAAAAATCTAATATCCTTCGCCTATAGAGTGATACGCTTATTATATATAATATATAAATTAATTATTAAATAATTTAAATTATAGTCCATCGAGGGATAATATAGGAAATAAATTTATTAAAGAATATATATATTAGATAATCTTTTATAACCTTTTATAAAGCGTTAATTATATTACTCTAAAATCGTATATCTTTAAAAAAAATTTAGTAATAGATCTCGCGGATTAAATACGAAAAGAGTATTTTTAGAATTAATAAATCGAAAGTCTTCTAATATTTTTTAATTTCCCGGAGTATTTTCGTTAATAAAGATTAGTACCTTAATTAGGATAAAGGTAGTTAATAATAATATAAAATTTACTACTCGGCTTTATACGTCGTCGGGTAGATATAAGAATTTAATTTATCTTTCCCTTTTTATTCCGCTTGGCTTTAAGGATACGAGAAACGGCTTTATATAGAAATTTATTAAATATTAATCTCGTAGTAGTTTTACTACTAGGTAGAGGCTAAGTTAATAGAAGATTAATATTTAAACCCTCCCCGTTATTTTATAATATTATTTAAATTAATTAAAGGCCTTTTCCTTTCCCTATTTATATATATTAATATATTACTTATATGGAATTATAGAGGGGAAAATACGTATTATTTCTAGTCGTATTTATATATTTAGATTTATTTTTAGGTTTACCTTTAAATTTATCTTTAAATTTAGATTTCTATACTTTAAAGACTTTATAAATAATTAGAGATTAATATAAAGATTACGATAAGGCCGGAAGAGAGGTAATATATTTATTACTTTACGGGGTCTTTAAATTCCTTTAGGGCCGGTCGCGTTTATTAACGACTATATCTAGATTTATAAATTAATATAAAGATTAGGATAAAGCTAGGATATATAATAAAATAATAAATATTTAGTTTTAACTATATTCTTAGTGTTCTTTTTCTTTATAAACTCTTTATTTTTTATTATTTATTAACCTTTTACCTAGCGAGTAATCGGGGTATTAAATTCTAGTTTAATATTACTTTTAAGTTATTAACGAGTACTAAAAGATATTATATTAATATTTAATACTATATTCGGCGGTAACGGATCTTTATTTATATCCGAATCGATTTCCGAGTCCTAGAAAAGATATTCGAATCCTTAATCTATATAATTTCTATATATTATATTAGAATATTTATAATTATATATTAAATTCCGGTTTAAATATAACGTATACGACCCTAAACCTAAATTAATTTAATTATTAAGATTATTCTTATCTTTATCCTAATTTACTTCTAGTATTATAAGACTAGTTTAATTCGATTCGTTTAGTTCTTTTTATAATACCGATTTTCCTTTCTTATTTAGATTCCTTAATAGTATTAATATTTCTTTATTCTTTATACGACCCTCCTTTTTATCCTTATCTTCGAGAATATAAAAGAGTTTATTCTATTTATAGTATTAATACGCGTTAGTTAGATTAGAGTTACCGTATAGATATAAATAGTAAATAACCCGACACTCGTATTCTATATAAGACTAATTTAATTCTAAACTACTATTATTATTAGGCTAGTTTTTACGATTATACCGATTATTATTTTACGTTATTTCGTGGAATATTAATAGAGTATATAGTATAGGTAGCGAATTAAGGGGTTCTCGATTTTATTAATCTTTAAGAGGTATTTAAAGACGATTTTTATAAACGAAATTAAAGATATTATATCTTATCCCTCCGACTCCTAGTAATTAAGGTACGGTCTATTATATTTTATATATTTCGTAAATATAGTTTACCCTAAAATTTATACTAATAATTTTATTTATAACTAAGGATCTATTATAAAGCCTAGTCTCGAATAAAAGATTTATAATATAAACGACTATATTTAATAAATTAAATTAATATAATTTATTTTAATCTTTATCCCGGTAATTTTACGTTTACTTTAAATATATTTAATATTATAAATTCATCGCCTTAAAGAGGAGGTATTTACTATATTAAATACGTATAATTAATACTATTAATAATAGTATTAAAAGTAACGACTTTATTTATTTAACTTCGAGAGGAAGTATAGGAGGTATTTTTTCTCGATCGAATTAATACTATTTATCCTAATCTTTATCCTAATAGTTATATTAAATAATAATTAAATTTATAATACTATAACTCCGATAGTTAAATACGTTATTAAGTAGTAGTAAAATTTAATTTAAATCGAATTTATTTAGAGAGATAAATATAGGGATAAATATAAAGATAATAACGACTAACTAGGTTATTAGTAGCTAATTATACCGATCTTTATATATATAATATATTGAATATGATTTCGAATTAAAATTAACGCTTTTTTAATACTGTAGTTAATATAGTTTAAATATAAGTAAAAGTAAAGTAAGAAATAATAAGAATAATCGGATTTATAGCGCTAAAAGCGGGATTCTCAATTATTATTTATTTTGGTTTATTCTTCGAAGTTATATACTTTCGCTAAAAACCTTTATCTTTCTACGAGCTCTCGTATCGTAATATATTAATATATAAATTAATTATTCGTGCCATTATTAAACGATTAATTAGATTATTTCACGATAAAATTATAAATATTTATTTATTAATTAATCCCTATCGGAATCTACTACCTTAATACTTTATAATAATCTTTATATTAATTCTTAATAAAGATTTTATCTCCTAGCGAAACCCCTTCTCGCTTTAATTATTAATATTTATTTACCCGCCTAATATTTTCGTTAAAGTCTTTAATAATTTAATATCCTTTAGTTAAAGAGTAATACACTTACCGTATATAGTATATAAATTAATTATTAAATAAATTAGATTTTAGTTTATTTAGGGATAATATAAGGAATAAATTTACTAAAGAATATATATATTAAATAATCTTTTATAACCTCCTATAAAGCGCTAAATATATTATTTTAAAATCGTATATTTTTAAGAAGGTTTTAGTAATAGATTTCGCGGATTAAATACGAAAAGAGTATTTTTAAAATTAATAAATCGAAAGTCTTCTAATATCTTTTAATTTCCCGGAGTATTTTCGTTAATAGGGATTAGTACTTTAATTAGAATAAAGGTAATTAAAAATAATATAAAACTTACTACCGGGCTTTATACGTCGTCGGGTAAATATAAAAATTTAATTTATTCTTCCCCTCTTTCTTTTTAGGGCTTAAGCGCGGCCTTTAAATAAAGATTTAAATAAAGTTTTAACCGCGCGTATTCCTATAAAGATCTAATTAATAAATAAAGAGCCCTAAAATAAAAGCGTAGTTAATATTAATATTTAGAGATTAATATAAGAGTTATAATATATTTAGTATAAAGAAAAAACTTATAAACTTAAATACTCCTAGCGCTTTTACGTATAGGGTTCTATATTTTAAGACCTTAATAAATTATATAATATTAATATAACTATTACGATAAAGTTAAGATTAAGGTGAATTATTTATTATTTTATTTTACTTTAATCTTTCTTAAAGAATATCTATATCTTAAAGGAGCCTCTATAATAACGGATTAATATAAAGATTATAATAAAGCTAGGATATATAGTAAGATAACGAACCTTTATCTTTAGTTATAATTTTAGTTTTTTATACTTTACTCGCCTTCTCTTTCTCTTTTACTATTTTTTAATTTATCTTTAAATTCTTAAAGATTACCTAGCGAGTAGTATATATTTCTTTAATAATACCCTTTAAATAATCGAGAGGTGTTTCGCCCGTATTAGGTCTCGGTAGATTATTCTTATTAATATAAAGAATCTACTCTAGTTATTTATTACTACGGGTTTTATCCCGATTTTTATCCTAATCGGAAGGCTTTTAAATATCCTCCTTTATTATTATATTTTTTATATCTTAGTTATTATAGGAGTAATCGAGTATAAGGTAATTTAAATTATTCTACCGGTAATTCCTATACCCTCGGAAGATAAGATTAATTTCTTTTAAGTAAGAATATAGGATACGCTCTTCTATATAATTTATATAAGATTTAATATTATCGAATTTAGGTTTATTTTAATTATTTAGGGCCGAATCGTCCTAATTTTTATCTTAATCATTATTCTTTTAATAGTCTTCGGGTATTACTAGTTAAATTTAGATATTATTCGAGGAATTAGCCGGATAAGGATAATAAAGATATATATCCCTTATTTTATAATCTTACCTTTCGATAACGTATTCGTAATTATTATATTAATATTTTTAATATAGCCGTTAATATTTAGAATTATTCTTAGTTTATTCGTATATATTATTATTATTTATATAGTTTATACAGCCTTCTAACCCTATTACGTCGTTATTACTATCGACGGTCGCCTCGTTATCGTCGTTAATACTATCGTTATCTTTAATCTTAACGTCTTTATTTAAATTATATTTATTATCTTCTACTTTATTCCTAGGTATAAGTAGTTTATATAGTTAAATAAATATCGGTTAAATTATATCCTTTAATTTAGGGTAGATAGGCTAAAAGAATTAATCTAGTATATTTAATTAATTCGTATTAACGATATCGTCGAAGTCGATTTATTTTTATATAGGACCGAATAAATACGGTTCGTATATTTCATTAGAACTATTTATTTTAATATTTATACCGTAAGATTTACCGGAAGGCTAGAGTTATTTTATATATCTTTTATTCTAAAGCCCTAATATTTAGGCGACTATTATAGACTTTATTAATATTATTTATCTTAATCTATATCCTAGTAATTTTACCCCTCTATATAATAAATTAATTACTTTATAATTTAGGGGCTAAGGAGTTATTTTCTATAAATTAAATTAGTATTAATTATCCTAATCTTTATCCTAACACACTTATTTAGTATTTTAAATATTAACGATTATACGATTATAATAACTTAATATCTTATTAACTTATAATTTATTTTTATTTAATTTCACTTTATTTATAAAGACTAAAGTACGGATAAACGTAGAGAAGATTATAATTAATTAGTTTATTAATAGTTAAGTATACCGGCCTTATATATATAAATATATTATATAGTATTTTAAATCAAGATAAATACTTTTCTAATAGTATAGTTAATATAGTTTTAATATAAGGGAAAGCGAGGTTATAAATAAATAGAATAATCGGATCTATAGTATTAAAAGCGGGATCCCTAGTTATTATTCACTTTAGTCCTATAATAAAAAGTTATACTCCTTCGGTAACGACTTCTATATTAAGATAATCTCTTATTTTATCTCGTATTAATGAATTATAGTATTAATCGTAGTAGTTATAAACGATTAATAGATTATTCTAAAATAGAATCGAAAGTCCAAAAGTTTATAATTAAATCTAAATTTCGTAGTAAAAATAATAGTACTAGTTTAATTAATATAAAGATTAGGATAAATATAATAAAGCGTCGACCTTCGGATATTAATTATAATATATTCTTACCTAGTATATATAGTCTTTAATCGCCGTATAAATTATATATCCTTCGGGGCTATAGTAATCCGCTTATTATAAATCGCGTAAAGATTAATTACTACGATTAAAATTAATACTATATATTTATAAAGATAATACTAGGTTATTTATTTACGAGTTCTTTAATTAATATCGCCTCCGAGGCCTCCTATAACGCGTTTAGACCTATAAATTATATACGAAAATAACGTCTATAAGAGGTATATATAATTTCGCGTATAAGGCGCGTAAAGGGTAGCTTCGGGATTAAAAAATTAATAGTTTTCTAAAGAAGTTTGATTTCTCGTAGAGTAATAACTAAAGAGTTAAATTAGATAATGTTTTAATTATAAAGGTCCTATTAACTACTACTCTTTAATTTTTTATCTTATACCGCGACTTTCTTTACCCGAGGTTTCCTTATATATACTTTTTATATACTAGGTACTTTCCTCGCTACCTTTAAATTCCGTTACGTTTTTAATAATCGAGGGCTTTAATTTACTCTCGCGTTATTATTAAAACTATCGAGTAACTTAAAATTAATATCGGCTACACTTTTATTAACGACTAAAGGTATAACTATTAATTTAAATTAATAAAGATTTAGTTAAATCTTAAAAGGAATTTCTGAAGGAGGGTTAGAATATTAATTTATTATATATTTAAAGTTACTTTTTAGCGGGATATTAACCTAAAATATATAAAATAAATATAGATCTATCTTTATAATCTTCCTATCCGGTATTAATATAATTAAGTTATAACTACCGTATATAGCGTACCTCTATAGATTATATAATTATAAAAGAGTTAATAATTCCTTTTATTTTCCTACCTTCTTTACTAGTTTCTAAAATACGTATTTAGAATATCTTAAAGTAGTAGCTTCGCTATTAATAATTCTAAATCTAATAATTAGTATTTTTCTATTTTTAGTTTAGTTACCCGAGATACTTCTTTTATAAAGAACTTAACGACTAAAGATTCCGATAAATATTATTATATATATATAATAGAAATAACTACCGTCTTTCTCGAATAATTTTATAAATAGGAGTAGTATTATACCTAAAAGATTAAATAAGAGAACTAGAAATATAAAAGTTATATATTTAATTTCTCTTAAACGTCGCCTAAACTGGCTCCGGAATAGGAGTTTTTCTATAACGATACTATAATAAGTATAAAGAAGCCGAGAAATATCTATAAAAGATATAACCGAATAATTATAAGGATCAACGCTTAGAATAATATAAAAACGTATTTTATATTAAATTAATATAAGAGGAAAGTTTTATACTTAGGTATAAAACCGATCTAGACTATACTATCTTTTAAAGACTAAGTATATTCTAATTTATTTAATATATAGATATAAAGATTAGTATAAATACTTATAATCCTAACTATAGAGAAATAAAAGAAAAGTTAACGTACTATAGTTTAATAACCGAGAAATAATACTTAAAGACTTTCCTAAATTATTTATATAAATAATTATCGGGCTTAGGCTCTCCTTACGATCTATTAATAATATTAATATATAATAAATATTTAAATATACGAATTCGTTAATTACTCTCCCTTCTATATCTATAGTTAAAAATTATATTATAAAGAAGTATAACGATATTTAAAACTAGCTCCTTCGGAATTTATTTAATAATAATACGAAAGTTATTATAATACTAGACTTATAGTCTTCTAAGAACCGATAAAGTTATATAATTATAAATATATACTTTATCGACTAGCGATAATAGTACTATAAAATACTCCTAGTTTTTAAATACGTAAAGAGAAAATATAGTAATATTAACCTAGCCTCGTATTTAAGCGCTATTATTCATCGTTATAAATTAAAGAATCGGATAATATTAATTACTACGGATAACGCCTTTAATAATAATAATATATATTAAACCCTCGAAACTATATTACCGGAGGAAAAGACCTAGTTTTTAACTATAAGGAAAGAACTAAAAAATAAAATCCGCGATTTCTATAATAATTAAAATACTTTTACGAATACCGGAATTCACCGTGTTTTATACTTTTTATATATTATTTAACTAGGCTTAAAGGAACTTTTTAAAGTAATTAAAATCTTATTAATAAATAAAGACTTTTAGAAGGATTAAGATAATAAAATAAATAAATAAGAGTTTTCTAAAATAGGGAAAGAACCTAGGATCCTATTCATTTTAGTAAAGATACTTCCGTATTTTAAATAATATATTAATTATTATACCGATATCTATTTCTCTATTAATATTAGGGGATATAAATTCGTAAAGCCTCTACCTACTTTAATAGAAATAATTAACGGCGCGAGCGCTTTTAAGATATTTAAAAATAGTTAAATAATAAAAAATATTAATTAGCCGGGCCGAATTAAGTATAAGAGATATATAATAAAAAACGTCGAAATAAATTTACGACGTTAAAGCTTTTCTAGGACGTAGCGACTAGATAGGATTTAATTTATTATATATTAATCCGCGCCTTAAAGTTAAGACCGGCGTTAGAGGAATTTTTCCGTAAATAGGCGGAATAATTATAATTAAATAAGAATGAATAAATTTAGGTAAAATACTTTATTAAACTTTATAAACCGTTCTATTAATATATATAAACGATAAATATATTACGTACACCGACTATTTATATAATTTTTTCGGTTTATAACGCGTTATTTAATTATCTTAAAAGTAAAGAAGAAAAGTTTATAAAGAAGACTATACTTTAAAAGAGGTCTATATTAAAGAGTTTAAAAAAGATATAAGATAAATTTAATTAATATTATTCTTAGACCTAGTTAACCTTAAGCGGGTTATACGGTATAGTAACTCTTTTAGAACTAATTCGAAAAACGATTATATTTAAAGACTAGGGATAAAATAAAGAGATTAGGTAAGAGTAAGAGGATTTCTATTAAGAATAATTTAAGGAGTAATTCGACCGGCGCCCGTAAATTATTTAATAAAAGAAAATCTACGCTAAAAGAGACGTCGAGGTAAATAATCTTAAATATCTAATTAAGAGTAAAAATAAGGTGTTATCGAACTCGAAAAGTCGGAGTAAAGAATTTCGAAAATACCGGGAAGCGAGTAAATCTTTTATTTATACTAATCTTTATATCGATAGATATACCTATTAATTATATATAGCGTTTAGTAATAACGACGGTAAATTTATATTTAATAAATAAAAGGACCTCTCGCTAGTATTTAATTATTTATTTTATACGGCCCGTAATATCCTAGCCGTACCTTATACGGGCGTTAAATACGAGCGAGTATTTAATATCGCTACCTAATTATACGTAACTTAAAAATCTTATAGTCTCGAGATATTCTTAGTTTTTATAATCCTTAATCGTTTTTAATTTAAAGAAAACGAAATAATAATATCCTAATAGGACTTAGACTATAAAGAAATAATAATTTTTAAAGAGTACGAAGTAGAGGTATAAAGACGGGACGAGGCTACGATAAAGAATAACGACGATTTTATAAATAATAAAGACGAAGGCGGGTATAATAATTTTATAAATAAAACTACTATTTTAGGATTTAATAATAAAGACGAGGGAAGTAGAGAACCTCTAGCTTTAATTATTAATTTAATTTATAATTAAAGAAGAGTTAAAGAATCTAGCCCTTAGGTAAAAGTTTATAAAGTAATATAAATACGCGTAAAAACCGTATTAATAGTAAAAAGGCTCGGGAAAATAACTTAAAAGTTAAAGTTTCCGGGCACCGAATAAACGGGAGTAATTTAAAATATATATATTTTACTCGAGACTCTACGTCTAGTTATTTAATAAAGAGGAAGAAATCGAATATAGGATTATTCTCTAAACCGGAGGTAATTAATAAATTTAAAGAGTTAAAGGATAAATAAAAAAAAATAAAAATTCTATTAAAACTATATAAGGAACCTAACTTTATCCTAAAATCTTTAAAGAGTTATAAAAAAACGAGTAGGGCTTCGAAGTATAAAAGGAGTTAAAGGAGATATAAAGAGTAGAGATATATAATATAAATCGAATAAAATTAATATAAAGATTAGTATAATTACGACTAGAAGCTTTATAAACTAGTTATATTAAATATTTAAATATATAATTAAATATACCCTTTACGTTTATATTTAGAACTTTATTCGATAATACGATCTCCTTTTAATTTAAAGGGGGCCTTAAAAATACTTCTAATTCGATAATTTATATTATCCCCTTCGAAATCTTCTTTTAATTTCTAAAACGAATAATATCCTTCGCCTTTTTTATAATTTAGGTATACTCCGGCTCTAGTATTATCCTAAATACTTTCCGCGTTTTTTTTATATTTTTATTCGGTCTTTAATTATACTTTTCGTATTTATAATTATCGGGGTAAAGATAATATAGTCTTAATATTATAATTTACCCGTTATTAATTTAAGTAAATACGAGACTTATATTTATTTTATAACGCCGATTTTATTTATTAGGGCTATACTATTTATACCTTTTTAAATTTATATTAAGCTAGGCGGTTATATTCTTCTAGATAATATATTCGGTAAAAGTAAAGATATAATAAACTTATAGGTCCCTCTTTAGTAAATCTTTTTATTTATATTAATTTATAATTAATATATAACCGGATAAAGATTAGTATAAATAATATACTTTAAGATTATATCTTTTATAATACGAAAACCCTTTATATATATATATACGAAGACGGTATTTATTATAATAATCGATTTTAGCGCGGAGTAATTTAAATACTATAATCTAGTATTCTTTAATAATATTAGAGACCGATCGGTCCCCGGATTTTATTTATAAATTAAATAAGGCCTAAATATTACGAGCCTCGGCTTATTTTTTACTTTCGTTTTAAATACTATAAGTTTCGTCCTAATCTAATTATTAATGTATTTTAAAAATATAATTACTAATATCTAGAGAGTTATCGATATCCTTTAACGATTATTTATCGACTTAATTTACGTCTTTATTATCGTTAATTATTATTTCTTTAATTAACGAAACCCCGTTTACCTAGGTAATAATCTATTTATATTTACTTATAGTAATTCTATTATATATTAACGGTATCCGCTTTAAATAGGATATATTAATATAAAGATTAATATAAACTTTTTATTAATCGTTTAGATCTTAGTTTATTTTAGTAGTCTCTATTATTTTTATTTTAAAAGAACGTTTTATTTTTATTAATTTTTTACTTTCTTTTAAACTCGCTAAACTATTTTTATATTTATAATTTTTACGCGTTTAATAACGGCGTCTACCTTTAATAATAACGAAAGGTGTTTTCTTAATTTTATTATATTAGGGTTCCTAGAAAGTTATTCTTCGGCTTTTCTCTTCGGTTATAAACCTAATATACGCCCTCTCTAGCCTCTTCGTAATATAGAATTTCCGAGAGGATTTATTCTATTAATTATTAGTATTAGTTATTTATATTAAGTATATAAAATTAATATTTTCGACGATTTATAATTTAATATTAAGCCGAAGTCGTATCTAGATATTAATTAGTCTCGTGTTTCTTCTTTTTTAATTATAGTTTATTATTTATTTAGGCTTTAAATTATTCTTCTCTATAATATATTAGTCGTTATTATAAAGAGCTTTACTATAAAGAAAGGCCGTAGATACTAGCCTAGTTATTTATATTAATCTTTATATTATTTAAATTAGGACGTCGATCTAAAATCTTATTTAAAAGTTATTAATAATAGGAGTTATATAATTTAATAATAAATAAATAGGGTTTACTACCGAATTAAGTACGATAGTATAAGAACCGATAATTAAATAATTAAATAGTAAAGGAGTTAAACGATTTAACGAAGTTATCTATAAAATAAGTAGTTCGTTAAATCTAGAAATAAAGAAAAAGCGGAGGCGTTTTAGAGAGCCGTTATTAACGCGGCGCTAGTAATAAATCTAACGGGTAATAACGTTATTAAATATAAATAATCTTAATAATCTCTATATATAAATACTGCGTAGCTAGCGTATAATAAGTTCTATATTAAATTCTATAATCTATTTTAATTAAATAGTATACTTTTATTCGAAAAATTTAACGTATATTAACTAGTATTAATTAAATTTATAAATATATATCCTTTTTTATAAAGCGCTCGTTTTACTATAGTAGTATTAAAATAAACCCTCTTTCTATTAATTTAAGACGTATTTTAGAGACTTAAAATATATTAATATCTATTATTAATCGCGATATAAATAAAGATTAATATGACTAGTAAACGTATTAAGTAGATATTTAGGTTTATTTATATTATCAGCCCTACCCGGGAAGGGAGGAAGGGAATAATAAATAATTTCTTCTCTTTTTTAATAATCTTTACTCCTTCCCTTCCGCTCTCTTCTTTATTAGAAGGGAAGAGAGCGAGGGTTATTCCCTTCCCTTCTCTTCCCTATTCCGTAGTGTAATCCTAATCGGGTAACTAGCGCAGGCTTTTATACTACGTTTTACGTCTAATTTAATAGTATTATTACTAATAAATAAAAGACGTTTAAGAATTATTTATCCTTTTCGCTCTACCTAATATTCGCGTACCGATATCGAGTTATATTTCTAGTTATATTTATTTATTAGGTCTTTTATATCTTAAAGATTTTCTTCTTTATATTATTTATTTTAATATAGTCTCTATCCTTTCTATTTAATTAAATACTCGGTTATCGATTTTTTCCCTCGGCTTAAAAATCTCCTAATTCTTTTATCTAGGAGGCGTTTTACTTTATAATAATCTTATATACTTTCGGGATTATTATTAATAATAAGATCTTATTTTATTTCTTTAGGCCGGTAATACGGATTCTTTTCCCTAAATACTAGTTTTAAGATAATTATAAATATTATTAAATAAATAAATATCGTCGGCGGTAATTTAAATTTATAAATTAAATTTCCGTAGTATCTAAGAATTTTAAAAGGTCTAGTTCTTTAATTAAATAATTTATAATTTCCTAGACTAGGAAAGCGGTAACTATTATATAATTTAAAGAAAATTATTTCTCTAACCTCTATCGTTAAGGGCGTATATTTACTATTATAGCGAAACTTAATATTAATTACCGCGAACGAAATTATATCGGCTACCTCTTTATAGTTAATTTCCTTTATATTAATTAAGTTTATTTACTCTACCGAATTACCTAAAAGCGAAATACTATTATTTAATTTTATTCCGAAGATAATTTCGTTAAGGGAAAGTGTTATAATTAAATTTAAAGAGTTATTTAATATAGCCCGTAACGTAACGGCGAAATCGTCCTATTAAGCGTCTAGGAAATAGGTTAAATAAAATCTTAATACGATTTCTATAATCTAATTTATTCGTTCCGACTATCCGTTTAACTACGGGTAATATATTATTAATATTATAAATTCTATTTCTAAGGCTTTAAAGATAGCTTTCTATAAAGCCGAAAAAAACTTAAAGTCCCTATTAGAAATAATAGTCTTAAGGATTCCCTAGTCGGTTAATATAAATAATAATATTTTAGTTTATTCTTCGGCGGACTATATATTCTTCCCCGAAACGATAGTAACTTTCTTCGAGAATTTATAAATAATTATTAATAAAATATTATATCCGTTTCGTAGTAAAGGAAGCCCTATAATAAAGTCGATAATAACGTAATAATAAATTTTCGAGATCGTTAGAATTAGTTTTATAATATCGTATAGGGTATAATACTTCGTTTAATTAAATTAATAGGGCGGATAATATAGGATATATCGTTTTAATCTTTTTATAAAATACTTTATATAATAACCGGCTACGATCTATTTATACGTTTTATAAAAACTAGCGTGACTACACTTATTATATACTAGCTCAAAGGTTTTCTATTTTATAAATTTCGAGATATAAAGACGTTCTTATCTAGTTCTATAAATATATTAATAGTAGTATATTAGTAACTACGAAATATATAGCCGCGGGTAGGTTTATCGATAAATATAGATTTAATAACCTACTTCGCTAAGAAGGTAATTTTCAGCGGAGTGGAATTTAATAAGGTAGTATTAACTCCGAGATTCGCTAAAGCCGAAGTTATAATAGACTTCGTCGAGGGAGAAGTCTTCGAAGTGGGGTCGTTTAATATAGTTAGAGATTAATACTATCGAATATATATATATAGTTTATTATTAGAAGAGAAAGACTATTTATATAAATAGTATATTATTTTATTAATAGTCTCGGTTACCTTAATAATTGGATCTTAGCCGATAAAAAAGTTATTAACTATTTCATCTTAAGGTTCCTCTAAATCGATAGTATTATTAATATATTCGCTAGCCTATATAGTACCTTAATAGAAAGTGTCTTCGTTATTACTATAGTAATTACCTATCACGGGGTAGATTTAAGTATATTATATTATTAAACTAAACCTCGGTACTTTTATAATAGGACTAGCGTTTTGACTAGATTCTAGTATATTAGGGCCAAATCCTTTATAGATAATAAATATCTTTTATTAAATTAATAAAACTATATATTTTATATATATACCTTGATACTACCCTAGTTATCGTTATAGATATTTTTACTCTAATGGAAGGTTTCTATAAACTAGTTTTCTTTATCTTTAATAACTTCTTAATTTTTAATATAATAGGCTCTTTAAGTCGAAAAGGGTTTCTTAAAAAAATTCTTATTAAAGTTTTTTCTTACTCCGAAGTTTTAGTTTTAGTATCTAGGAAGGAATATCTTCTACCTAAATAATAAATTTAAGTTTCCGTTTATTATTTATAGTTACTTTATAGGAGGCGGTAAATAATTAAAATTCTACTATTATTATTAATTAACGTTATTCTAAAAAGAAGAAGATAATGAAAAAAGTTTATATAAATTACTCCCGTAGGAAGTATTATTACTTTTATAAAGAGGTACGTTAATATATAAAAGTTTATAACCTCTACCGAAGTCTTCGGAAGTACGGTAAGGAATAAAAAGTTAACGAAAATTCTAATATTAACTATACTATTAAGACTAGCGCTGTCCGTAACTACTACTATTATTATTATTACTAAGATTCGGCGGAACTACTCGATTATATTTATCTAACTTTCTAGATACTAGAGTTTACTATTTATATTTATAGTTATCGAGGCTCGTTAGAAAACTATTAATTATAGTATTATTATTAGGCCTCTTGACGTCACGCCGTAGTTTAAAGTTAATTCTATTATAGATAATATTAAATTAATTTTAGAGTAGCGATATTCTCGTATTTTTAACGGACCTTAAAATCTTCTATATATATTCACGTAGTTCACGACGGTTACTAGTATCTTTTATAAAGTAGTATTCTCTTAGGACGGTGTCGATAGTAATATTTAAAAGTTCTTTAAATCTTCCTATTAGAAGTTAGGTCCATTTTATAATATCGGGATTATTAATACTATATTTCGATAATCTCTTTTCGGCGTCGGAGAGTTTAGTAGTATATTATTCTAAGGCGGTACCGCGGAGGTAAGTCTAGAGATTTTCCCGTACTATAGTACCTTTAATAGTTACTAGGTCTTTATAAATATTAATATTATAAAGTTAGAAGGAATTATAATCGATACTAGTAAAGATTTTATTATAATTATATTATATAGTAATTTAGAAGTCTTTATTTCTATAATTACGAAGGGTACTAGGACTAATATTATAGTAATAAATAAATTCCGTTATACCGTACCTACGTATATAGATATGATTATTATAATTAAATTTATAAAGTTGGAGTTTCTTTAAGATCGTGACCTATTATTCGAGCCTATTTAGTTTAATATATTAATAATAACTATTTACGTCGTTAACTATAAAATAGATAAAATTATAGTTCGGAACGATACCGAGTTACTAGTAATTATTAGCCGATATACTAGACTAGGGAAAGTTATTAAATACGAAGTAACCGAGTATTTCTAAATTAACGCCTTATATACTAGCCTAGTTATAAAACCGCCGAAATCTTTATTTTCGAAACTTTCCGTTAAATCTTATTTTAAAACTAGTCTTACTATAGTAGTAGTATTTAATATAGTTATATCTTCTAATAACTCTAATACGAGGGGTAAAGTTAGTACTTCGACGATATCGAATATTCTTCCTCCGAATATTCCGACGTTACTGATATTTAAATAAAATTACTTTAATAATATACTAATAGAGTAAATTTATTTTTTACTAAAGTAACCTTCGTTAAAGACTTTAATTACGACGAGGTTTTTTATAATACCGAACCTCCCCTAGTTTAAAGCTAAGACGCTATATTATATAAATATTATAATTTATAGTAATAATACTTCAACCTCTACGATCGCCGATATCGTCGATTCGTTTCTAGATTTATAGAAAGATACTAGAAACGTAATAAATATCCTAGAATCTAAATAGATAGAGATCCCCTCGTCGATAATTAAAGAGAGATTTATAAGGCCGGCTAAACTCGTATTTATCTATTAAAAATATATAATAAAGAGGTTATCGATAAAGCCTTCGATAAATTATACTAGTAGGGCCGAATAAAATAGATAATTATAATAACGCCTTTTTCTTTTTTATATTTCGTCGTTTAGAAAGATTTAACCTCCGGTTTTAAAGAACGTATAATTATCGATATTAGGGCTCTTAATAAGATTATAATATTTAATATTTATTTAGTCCCTATCTAAACTAAGATCCTAGTACTTTTATTAAATATTATATATATTTTAACTATCGACGCAGTAGCTTTCTTCTACTAATAGTAAATAAAGCGATATTATCGATACCGTTTTATAATAACTATATATAAAGGATAGAAAATATTTAATATACTAGTTATAAACTATCGAAACTTACCGGCCTATATTTAATATATAATTAACTATATCCTTCGGCTATACCGAAAATTCTATCGTATATACATCGATAATATCGTTATTTTTTCTACTTCTCTATTAAAATATATTAATTATTTAATACTTATATTCCGAGCTCTAGTAGAGATAAATATTTATATCTCTATCGGTAAACTCGGAAACCCCGATTTTTATATATTTTATACCGAAATTATACAAAATACTAGAAATGCGTATCTACTCATATCCCGTATTCTAAGTACATTATACACCGATATTACACCGATTTAGCAATTTTTTTTTTTTTTTTTTGAACTTCAACTTTTTATAGTATCTAGACTAGGGCCCCTATATAAGAATATAAATATCTTATTAAATCTGTTTTTAGCCTAGATTCCGAATTTTTAATTAGATTTTTACTAGCGTTGCCCTATAGGGCTATAAAGTTATTTTTAGGATTAAGTTTAGCGCTCCCGCGTAGACCTTAACTCTAACTTAAAAATCTTGGCGCTAAGATTTACCAAGGCTGCAAAATGCGCATTTTGCACCGATTAAGTAGCGATTTTACAGAATTGTTTTTCCGGATTTATTAATATTTATTAAAAAATCCTTCCTCGGCTACCCCTCTATTAAATTACTCGATTAATATATTAACGCCTTAGGCCTAGCTATAATTAAAGATAGATTTACAATTATTAAAAACCTCGAATTTCTAAAGATATTATAAAGCCTAGAATACTACCTAGAAATAACTAGATATTTGAAATAATATATTCCGTACTACGCTACTATCGCCGAACTTTTATAAAAGCGAAAGACGTTATTAAATTAGAATTATCGGAGTATATAAGGTAACGCTCGTAAATCTACGACGGATAGAGCGTTAATTAATATATTTATATAAATAGAAATTAAGGTTTATAAATACCTTCAAGATATTTTTATTAATTCTACTATATTATATTACGCCGACCCGAAAAGACCTTTATTCGTCGATTTAGATACTAGTAAAGAATAGGGCTTCGGTATATACGTATATTATATTAAAGACGACGACACTACGGAAGTACCGAAATAGAAGTTATTATAATTTATTCTTTTCTTATTAAGGTAATTAATATTTATTAAAATAAGATATTAACCTACCGAACTAAAGATAGCTAGTATTATCTAGGTTATAAAGAAAATCCGATATTTTATTAAAGTAACTAGTAGTACTATAATCGTTTATACCGACTATACTTCGGCTATAAATATAGTACGGTAGATTTTTATAAATATTACTTCTATTAAGAAATTAAACCTTAGATTAATCCGCGCGTCCGAATATTTATAGAGATTTCGAATTAAGTTACGGTATAAATCTAGTAAAGCGAATATTATACCCAACGCGCTATTACTAGTAAATTTCGTTTTAAAGAAAAATAATACGCGATGATTATTCGTTTATAAAGTATTGATTTTTTTCCTTCTTTAAGAACGGACTATTATCTAATAGTACGTACTAAGGTACTAGTATTAATGGAATATATACGTAATAATTACTTCCGCCGATTTATAACCGTCCGTCCCCGAGGTTATTTATATAAAAGGGAAGTTAACCGTTTTAGAGTCTACCCGTAATATCTAGTTACTTAATAACCGAAGGAAAATTATTAAAAAAAACTAATATATAAAGTTTACCCGTAATATCTACTTTACTTAAATTTTTTATTTAAAAGAAATTAACTATTTTATAATATCCTTAAGGGCGAAAACTTTACTTTAAATAAAGATTCCGTATTAATCTAAGATTATATCTTCTTCTTCGAATAATTTAGTTTAAGGCTCCGCGTTATTCTCTCTCTATATAATAAATTCGTTATAGTTACGTAAATATAATATAGCGGGGAATCTCGTAGTTAAAATATTTATCGCGTTATTAACGAATCGTACGAGTTTATTATTAAATAGTTTATTATCTTTAAATTTATCGATCGTTTCCGTTATCCCGTAGAACTAGTTTTATAACCTAGAATCTCGATTAATATCTAAGGACGCGTATAAAGAATATTATAATTTTTCTATATAAAATTATTCTACTAGACGACCTTAGTATTATAAAAAATATATATAAAAGTTATTAATTATCGAGTATAAGTAAACGACTTTATTTTATACTCCGTTAAACCGATTAGTTAGTAGGTTAATATAATTAATTAAATATTCGTTATCGACCCGTAATTTATTTATATTATTTTATAATAACTTATAACTCTTCTTTAATTACGTAAGGTTTTATAATATAAACTTTTCCTTTAACTCCTCCTCCGATAAAGATTTATATAAGACTCGGCCTTCCTCGACTTTATTTTACGATTTTTAATTTAGTAGAGTAAAGCCGGCGTTTTATTTACCTTTCTCTTCGGTCGTAGGCCCGTCTTTCGTAAATACCGATTTATTATCGCTTCCGCTAGTCACGACGACCAAATCGTCGGTAACGATTATAAGGAATAGGAATAAATTTCTAGTTTATTTCTTTATTAATATTTTTATATTTTTTTTTATAATTACTTTCGTACCCCTCTCCTAGATATATTTCTTAATCTCGGTCTTTATATTCTAATATATTATCTTTACTTTAATATCGGATTCGCTCCGTAAAGTTTTATAAAATTTATTTCCCTCTAAAGTTAAAAGTAGGAAAGGGTTTATAAAAGAGAAAGAATTATTATTAATTTTTTATTTCTTTTAAGGCCCCGAACCTATTTAATCCCGTAGAAATTTATATTTAGTCGTATTTAATAATTAAATAGTATTTTATAAAAACGAAAATTTAGGCTCGCCTAATAATATATTTATTATATTTCCTTCCTCGGTTACTACCGGCGTCGAAGAAGGCGCGTATATTATATTCGGTTTAACCGAATTTACCTTAAGGTATCTCTTCGTTTTTATTTTATTACGTAATTAATTTCTTATTCCGACGGAGTCCTAGTGAATTATCTTAGTCGTGGATTTTCTATTAACTTTCGGTGCGATAGATTACGTTAATAAAGAATCCGTTAATTCGTCGATTTACTTTAAGTTCTTTAAGAACGGATTATTTACTTTATTTTATTTCCGGCTAGATTTAATTATTATAATAAATACTTTCGCCGGAGTCGCTAGCCCTAGGGTTAATTCTTACTATAATATAGAAATATTCGCGACGGGTATTAGGGTCTAGTTTAAATATTTATAATTATTAAATATATTATATCGGTTATTTGGCGCTATTTTAATTAAGTTAGATTAATTTATCCCGAACGATCTCGCTTTTTTATTACTATATATTTGGGCGAACCTAAATATAATTATATATATAAATTTATTCGGATTCGTCTTCGACGTAATTTTTATAGCGTATCCTTTATTCGTTTATTTAATTTATAGGTAGTTCTTAGAGTGGAATATATATAATTATTAATTATATCGCGTCTTATAAGGAATATAGTCGTACTTTACGATTACCTAAACTTATAAGGAGGAAAGGTTATAGTTAGTTAATAATTATATTATAATATTATTTATTAACTTTCGATATAGCTCGTTATATAGTAGTATTATAAACTCGCTATTAAAACTAGTTTATAATACTCGTGTACGCGTAGTCGGGTTTATACTAATTAATTATTATATTATAATATATAAGGTCGTTCCGTTATGTGGAAAGCGTCGATAAAAGTATTTAATAGTATATAATAAAGAAGTATATAATGCGATAAAGAAGAGTAGGAGATAATAATATTATTCTTTTTTATAAGTCCCGAAGATATTATTATTTATAAATTAGGTTATTAAGGAATTCGCGGAATCTATTATATCTTTAATTAATTTATTACTAGGGCGATAACGTCGCTAAAATACTCTAATCTTCCTAAGTCTTAATCGGGTAACTAACGTAGGCTTTTATACTACGTTTTATATCTAATTTAACGGTGTTATTATTAATAGATAGAAGACGTTTAAGAGTTATTTATCCTTTTCACTCTACCTAATATTCGTGTACCGACATCGAGTTATACTTCTAGTTATATTTATTTATTAAGTTTCTTACGTCTTAAAGGTCTTCCTCTTTATATTATTTATTCTAATATAGTCTTTATTCTTTTTATTTAATTAGATACTCGGTTACCGATTTTTTCCCTCGGCCTAGAAGTCTTTTAACTCTTTTATTTAAAAGATATTCTACCTCGTAATAATTTTATATACCTTCGGGATTATTATTAATAATAAAATCTTATTTTATTTCCTTAGGCCGGTGATACGGATCCTTTTCCCTAAGTACTAACTCTAAGGTAATTATAGATACTATTAAATAAATAAATATCGTCGGCGGTAGTTCAAGTTTATAAGTTAAGTTTCCGTAACGTTTAAGAATTTTAAAAGGTTTAGCTCTTTAGTTAAATAATTTATAATTTCTTAAACTAGGAAAGTAGTAATTATTATATAATTTAAAGAAAATTATTTCTCTAACCTTTATTATTAAGGGCGTATATTTACTATTATAGCGAAACTTAGTATTAATTATCGCGAACGAAATTACGTCGGCTACCTCTTTACGGTTAATTTTCTTTATATTAATTAAATTTATTTACCCTACCGAATTATTTAAAAGCGAAATACTATTATTTAATTTTATTTCAAAAATAATTTCGTTAGAGGAAAGCGTCGTAATTAAATTTAAAGAGTTATTTAGTATAGCCCGTAATATAACGGCGAAATCGTCTTATTAAATATCTAGGAAACAGGCTAAATAAAATCTTAATACGATTTCTATAATTTAATTTATTCGTTCTAACTGTCCGTTTAACTATGGGTGGTATATTATTAATATTATAAATTTTATTCCTAAAGTTTTAAAGATAACTTTTTATAAAGCCGAAAGAAATTTAAAGTCTTTATTAGAAATAATAGTTTTAAGAATTCCCTAGTCGGTTAATACGAATAATAGTACTTTAATTTATTCTTCGGCGGACTATATATTTTTCCCCGAAATAGTAGTAACCTTCTTCGAGAATTTATAAATAACTATTAATAAAATATTATATCCGTTTCGTAGTAAAGAAAACCTTATAATAAAGTCGATAGTGACGTAGTAATAGATTTTCGGGATCGTTAGAATTAATTTTATAATACTATATAAAGTATAATACTTCGTTTAATTAAATTAATAAAGCGGATAATATAGGATATATCGTTTTAGTCTCTTTATAAAATACCTTATATAATAACCGGCCACGATCTATTTATACGTTTTATAAAAACTAGCGTAACTACGCTTATTATATACTAGTTTAAAGATTTTTTATTCTATAAATTTCGGGATATAAAGACGTTCTTTATCGTCGTATTAATCTTTATATTAGATAAGAGAATCTCGGAGTAAGAAAGAAATATTCGGACTAAGGATATTTTTATTTTTTATAATATTAAGATTCTTCTTTTCGAGTTTATTCTTTTCGTTTATAAAGAAAGTACGTACCTTAGACTACTTTTTATCCTCGGTATATATATACTCTAACTTTTATTTATAGTCGGCAGATATTTATACTAACGTTATATAAAAAGCGAAAACTTCGTTAAATACCCTAAGAGTATTTACGTTAATACTCTTATTCCTTTTCTAAATCAGCCGTGATAACGCGTTAGGCACGATATTCTATTTTCTAGGACACTATCGAATATCGAGGTTATATTACGACGTATACTAGGAAACTCGTACTAGTCGTAGATTTATTTTATCCGAAGAAGACGATAATAGCGTCGTCTATCTCGTAATATTAATGGTCGCGGAATAATTAATAAAAATAATTACTTTCTTCATTAGTAACTAAATTAGAAGATAAGGAATTTTTTTTAAAGTTTATATTAATTTTATTACTTTAAGTTCCGTAGGTTAATACCGTACCTTAATAGGGTTTAATAACTTGGAGAGGAAAAGAATTAATTATATATCCGTTCGAAGGAATAGGTTATTTTAGGGATTATTTTTTATATAATATATTATCGCGCTAATCCCGAATAATTTAGAGGTATCGATATTAATATAAAGTTAACGCGTTATATCTTAATAATAAAGATACGTTTCGGAGGTAAATACTTTTTATAATAATTTAAATAATATTAACTCTTCCTCGGTAGGAATAAATTAAACTTTTTTAAAATAAACCTTTCGTATATTCCTACTCTAGGAAGGGGAAGTCTTTAATAATTAAATTTTTTACTTTTATAATAACTCCGAAATTTAGGCGAAGTATCTAATATTATTTTTAAACTAGTTCGTTATATTTATATATATTTCCAAAGTTTATAGTATATCTAGAAAATAAAGATTCTTAATTATTATAACTTTTTTCTTAATAGTCGTTATATTTAAACCGTTAACCTTTTAACCTAAGAATATAACGGAAGGGTATATTAAAAAGGATTTTTTTAGTTTAAAGAAAACCTTAAAACTTATAAATAATATAAAAATTATCGTTAAATATTTAATATATTTAGTGTAGGAGCGTAAGAAAATAATAATATTATCGACGTAATATTTTATAAATTCTTTATATAGATATAAAAAACTATTTATTTTTCTTTATATATAAAGTACGGAACCCTTCTAATTTATTATTATAATATTATAGTGTTTAAAGCCGCAGTAGGAGACGATAATAAATTTATAATAATCGTCTCTTTTAACTATAAAGAGATGGAATTACCCGTTATAATTAATTATATTAATATACGTATATCCCTATACTAAGGAAACGATATTGTTTTATAATAAGAGGGGGTAGTTATCTAGAACGATAATTTTATTTAAATTACGGATATTTACTATTATTCTTTCTTTACGCACCGGAGTCTTCTTAGGCCCCTCGTATATAGTTTTCTAAACTACGAATACTAGGAAAGTGAAAGGGGACGGTTTTATAAATTAAAATATCTTTCCCTATTAATATATTTTATTAAACTTCTTATTAATTAAGGCTTTAGTATCGGGGTTTAAAGGGTAAACTTTATATCCAAACTTTATATCCGACGACTACTAATTAGTAGTAAACGGAATAAATAATTATTCTAATTTAGGTAGGTTAATAATATCTTTAATATTTTCCTATATACGAGGGTATTCTTTTATAATATATTTAATTACGGTAATATCTTCGTCGTTACCGTAAATAGTGATCCCGTTTAGTAGTTTTATTTTTATTAAATAGTTAACTTCGGTCTTAGAGATTAGTCTTAAATCGTATAAACTAGTTAATTATAAAATAAATATATCTTTAGGGTACGCTTTCGCCGCTAGAGAATAATTATTAAAATTAATAAAGTAGGCCTCTTTTATTTCGTACTCGACGACTAAACTAATACGTTAACGGCGAGGAATAATAAAGGGCGTATTTTTATCGTTCCTAATATTAATAAAGTTAATTCCGGTGTCGACGAAGTAAATATAAATACCGTTTATCTACGGTTTAAAAAGAAAATCCTTATTAAGTAATTAGAACTTTCCTTTAAATAAAACTATAATTATAATTATAATTTTTACTAGAATTATTTGGCGGCGTTCCGATTTAATAATATAACGAATTCTAATATTATCTTTAATTATAGACTGGATCGGTATTAAAATATCGTTATAATTACCGAAAAGAATTTAGTTATACGGTAAATCGATAATAATTCTTTCCGGCCTAAGGATATTTATATCTATAAATATATTAACCTTAAGGTTATCTATTATGTAGAAATCCCTAGTAATTTTTATTATAACTTTAGTATTATCCTTAACCTTTCCGTCTATATAGAAAACTAAAGAAATTTATTCTACCGTTAAGTAGTGGTTCGGCCCGATTCCTTATAAAGTAATAAACTCATCGTAGTTCTTTATTTAAAATTCGGGCGCTCTACTTTTTAAAAAGATACGGTTAATTATATTTATTAAATATCCCGTATTTAGGTATCCTAGATCGCGGGCGGTATTTAAAGAGAGATTTATTTAACCGTTAAGATAATACTAGGATCGAAAAGTTATATTATTTTTTAAAGACGGAGGAGCCGTAGATTTAATAACTACTTTATTCGTCGGCTTAGTAGTAATAGAAATATTCGAAGAATACGTAGGTATAACGGGTTTAGAGTCCTTTTATACTAGAACTTTACGACGGTATAACTTTTCTTTAAGATATATATAAAGAAAGTTATTTAATATAAAGCCCGTCTTATAGTTCTTATAAACGGAATATTAACTTATTTTCCTTATAGAAGTATAATATATAACTAAGACGAACCCGACGTCGACTTTATTATTAGGATTTTACTTTCCGTTTAAAATTATCTCTTAAGTATTATAAAAGCTCTTATTAGCGCCGGCGTAATAAATATAGTAATTTTTAAATAAAGCTCTAAATACTCCGAAATAACCTTCGCTAGTTTTAATAATACCGTAGTTATTATTTTCGGATCCGGGATTATTAAAATACGATTTATTAAAATAGGCCGGCTATATTTACAGCTAATTACCGAAACTAGCGTATAATCTCGGTAGGTAGTATAGACGCGTTTTATAATTCCTATAATTCCGGTTCCTAGAGAATGGATTCTAGTTAAGCTACGCGTTTCTAGCGGTAATTATAAAAAGTTATTTTAAAATTAAAAAAGTATTTTTTAACGGGTCCTACACTATAAATTTAAGAGTTTATTATTATTATTATTACGGTATAATTTATTAATTTTATACGTAAGCTCGCTGCCTATAAAGTTAGAAAAAAAAAAAAACGGAAGTAACTATTTATTAATATCCGTATAAATATTAAGAAGATTAGAAAAAATTAACCGCCGCGTATTATAAGAGCTGGAAAGTCTTAGAGTTATAAAGATTCATTCCTATACTTATAGGCCTCTACGTTTGGAAAGATCGATATTAATTCTATTACTAAAAATAATAAAGTAGAGAACTATACCTACTTTATCGTTATTACGGCTAGGATCTATTCTTAGGTTTATTTTCCCATTCTCGCTCTTTATCCCTAATTTCTTTATAGTATTCTCTTTAGTCCTCCTTCTCCTTCTATATTTATATATAATATTATATCTCCTTTCAGCTCTTTAGTTGTTTAATAAATTATTTAATCGAGATATCGTTTATAGGAGGAGGTATAGTGGCCTAGAAATCAATATCTAAATAATTCCAAACCTATATAACTTATATATACTCTTCTATAATTCCGGCCTAAACGGTAAATTTGGCTACGTTTTAGACGTAAACGGATAAATCTATTTATTCGGTAATATTTTTTAAGGTATAAGATTACCGACTAAATTTCTTTAATATAATAAATATCGTGATTTTAAAGTACTTTTAGAGGCGTATAATTTAGTATTATAAATTATTTAAAAGTTATATTATTACGTCTTTCTTATCTTATAATAGAATTTTAAATTATTAATTCGCTACGGCTCCTCTAAAATAATTATTTAAATTCTTTCTAATAATTTTATTACTCTTTATTATTACGAAATTTTAAACTCGATTATAGAATATATAGACCTCTTTAAATATTAACTCTTTAGGGTTCGGAATAATATTACTAATACCCTAAGACTCTAGATAATTAGGATAAAAGAATTTTAATTCGCTAGTATAAAAACTTCTAGATTATTATTTTTATTTTATTTCGCCGGGAGGCCCCTATTATCTCTTAGGCCTTAATAGGTTTTTAAATCCTCGATTATTTAAAGTAACCTAGACTATATCTAGTATTATAGCGCGGATCGTTTAAATTATAATATTATAAAGAACTAAATCGATATTAAGAGGAGGCGGTAGTATTTTACTTCTTTTTTATTTATAAAGATAGTCCTACCTAGCTTAGTAATTAAACGGAGGATTTAAAAAAGAGAATTAATTCTCTTTATTATTCCTATAGGGTCCTAGCCTTAAAGAACTAGATTATCCTCCGTTGTTTAATATATTTAGTTTCTTCTAGAAAAGAATCCTTCGAACTATATTATCCGCGGTGAAAATAAAGTCTAAGGGAAAGAAAGAAGGTTTTAGTTTCTTAAAAATAATACTATTAACTTCTAAAGGAATAAATCTTATAAGAAGAAATAAAGGCGATAATAAAATAAAAGAAAACTAACTTTTACCTCTCTTTTTAAATTAAGATAATTAAAGATTAGGGATTTCGTTTACCTTAAAAAGTATACTCCTATACTTCTAGTTTTTAAAGTATACGGAATTAACGTAATATTTAATTCTTTTAATAAAAGATATTAAAGTCTTTATTAACGCTAAAGAGTATATTTATAAAAATAGGAAAATAAAAGTATTCTGCCCCGTTTCTTCTTCCTAGGCTCTAACTAAAGTTAAGCGACCTCTTTTTACGTAAGGTTAATTACCTCTAAATATATCTACTAACGGTTCGTATATATCGACGATAAAAAGAACGATTTAATAATAAATTTTATTAATATACTTTTCGTATTACTCGACGTACTTCTTTAAAAACGAACGTAATTAAAAAGCTAATACGATAATGAGATTCGATAAATACGGTTTTTCCGCCTTTTCTTAACTTATATAGTAAGATTTAGAAAAAGTAAAAATCGTTTACGGGGAAAACGATAAAACCCTTTATTTATATAAATAATTTACTTTTATAACGATTTATATCTTAAAAGGAATAATTTTTTTAAGAAATATTCTTCCTTCTCGACGTAGAAGTAGCGATAGTAAAGATTTTAGTTATTTAATTTCGGGCGGGGTTAATAACGTTTCTTTATTTTAAAAAACGCGTAGGCCTCGGATTTACGAGTAAACGAATAATATAATTACGTAATATATAATAGGCTTTCCTAACGAATAATTAACCGATTTATTAAGAGAAAGAACGTCTAGTTATCCGCTATACTTTATATAGGACTAAGAGTTACATTTAACCTTAATATAACGGAATTAAAGAATATAGAATATAGACGATAGTGCGTAGCTAGTCGATATAGGGCGTTCCTTATAAATAAAGGTACGGGTTATAAATTCCTTATAACCGTAATCTAATCTAGAGTAAAACGCTAGGATTAGGAGGACTCCGTACCGTAACGAAATAACTAGTATAAAGTATAAATAACCGACGATAATTAAAATATATATTAAGATAATTTCTTTAAGCCGAAATAAAAAGGACTCGACTATTTCTATCCAAAGGAAAATAATACGGATAATAGTTTAAGGTCTTTAGTTCGAGATTAATAAAGAATTAATATTATAACGAGATAACTAGTTATTTATAGAGGCTAGTAACCGGTCTAATTCTACTACGAGAGTAAAATAAAACTATACCGTTACTACTAACTAGTAAATTTCGTTTTAAAGGAAAATAATACGCGATAATTATTCGTTTATAAAGTATTGATTTTTTTCCTTCTTTAAGAATGGACTACTATTTAATAATACGTACCAAGGTACTAGTACTAATGAAATATATACGTAATAATTACGTTTTACTAGTCGGTTATATTATTTTAAAATAAACGAATCGATCCTTAACGTACTTTTAACTTTTCTAGTTAATATTATCGTCGTTAGCGAAGACTTTAAAGGCCGCGTCCGTAGCGGTTACGAAGTAGAAACACGCTAGATTAAAATTATAACTACGGTAGTAAAAAATACCGCACTCGGTAAAAATACGACCAAACTACTATATAAACTTATTAACGGGTTACTCTATTTCGACGATATCGAATATAACTATAGTCTTCGTCTATACCTACTAGCTACGCTAGAGTATAAGGTTTTCTAGAAAGTTTATAATAAAATAGGATATCCTAGTTATACTAGAACTTATAAGAAACTTATACGTAGTATCTATATATTTAATATATCGACGAAGTTATACGAGTACCTTAGATACTACTCTTATTATTAATTATACTAAACGCCTAGGTATTAACTTTATAGCTCGTTATAACCGATTTATTTACCGTATAAACTATTTAAAATTATAATTATTAATTTTATCCTCGCTCTACTAGAAGTTTCTACCGGCGAGGATTACGTAATATTAGTTATATATAAATTTAGTAAAGTAGTAATATTAATTACGGGTAAAATAACTTAGGGCGGACTTTAATAAATTTACCGCCTATTAATAAAACTTCTACTATTAAATTAAAGTCTTCCGTTAATAATTATTAGCGACCGAGATACTCGATTTATCGAGTAGTTATAGAAATAAATTATAACGGAGTTAAATATTAATATATTTTATTCGACTATATATTATCTTTAGACCGACGGATAGTTTAAAAAATCGAATAAAATTATCGAAATTACTTTAAAATACTTCCTATTAATAATCGATATATATAAATAATTTATAGTACTACTATAACTTTCGGCTATATTAAATAACTCTATTAAATATAATAGTACCCGCTTAGCGCCTACCGAGATTTTATATAATTTTAAAATCAAGGAGTTATTTAACTTACTACGTATTAATAATTTTAATATTTCCTAATTTAATATAGTAGATATCTTTAAAGCCTTTCGTAACGTAGGAATTTTTATTATAAAAATAGTAGAAGCCTCCCGTAATATATAACGTCCTATTATAAAAATATAATTAAATATTATAAAAATAAAGAACGTTATAATAAAAACCTTCTAGGTCGAAGTATTCTCTACTACCGCCTATCGTCCCGAATATATTAACGCGTAGGATATTATTACCTTTACGTCGCTCTAGATAAAGGAATATTACGATATTTACTATAAACCGATATTCTTTAAGGTTAGAGATTATATTTATCTATATTTATATAGAGGATATTAAATAACTAGAGTTCTATCTAAAAAGACCGGTTAATAATTCGTCGGACTTTTTCAGGTTACTAAATATATCGGTAGATTTATATACCGTCTTAAGTTACTACCTACTATATTTATTTATAATATAGTTTCGGTCGTCTACTTTAAATTTATTATTAGATAAAGAGACGATTTATATAAAAAATATACTAAAGCTCCGCTACCGATTATCGTCGATAACGAAGAAGAATAAGAAATAGATAAGTTACTACGGAAGCGATAACGTCGATTTAGGAAAACTAAGAATATAATTATATAGTACCTCGTTCGTTAGAAGGGGTATAGGCCCGAGGATAATAAATAAATATTTATAAAGTAATTATAATATATACTTAATATTATTAAGAATTATAAAAACGTTTATAACTAGCTTATTAAAATAATATAAATAAATATTTAATATAAACGAAGTTTCCTATTATAGTAATTTCGGTTTAATAGAATTTTCTCTATACTAGTGTTATTGTTTTTATAAAGATACCCTTTAAGCTACTATTTCTTTAAATATTTAATTTATTTATACTATCGGGGCGATGGCTTTTATTTATTTAATAGTAATTATTACGACTATACTATATTTACTATACTAGGTTAGTTCCTTAGTAGCGAAAGTTACTAATTATTCTTATTCGTTCAAGACGAATACTTAGTTAATTAATTAATTATTACTACTAAATATATACTATAACTTTGTTAATTATCGTCGTACTAGTCTTTATACTAGATGAGGGAATCTCGGAGTAAGAAAGGAATATTCGGATTAAGAATATCTTTATTTTCTATAATACCGAGGTTTTTCTTTTCGAGCCTATTCTTTTCGTTTATAAAGAAAGTACGTACCTTAGACTACTTTTTATCCTCGGTATAAATATATTCTAACTTTTATTTATAGTCGGTAGATATTTATATTAATATTATATAGAAAGCGAAAACTTTATTAAATACCCTAGGAGTATTTATATTAATATTTTTATTCCTTTTCTAAATTAGTCGTAATAATATATTAGGTACGATATTCTATTTTCTAGGACACTATCGAATATCGAGGTTATATTATAACGTATACTAAGAAGTTTATATTAGTCGTAGATTTATCTTATTCGAAGAAGACGATAATAGTATCGTTTATTTTATAATATCGGTAGTCGCGGAATAATTAATAAAAATAATTATTTTCTTTATTAGTAACTAAATTAGAAGATAAGAAATCTTCTTTAGAGTTTATATTAATTTTATTACTTCGAGTTTTATAAACTAGTATCGTACCTTAGTAAAATTAAATAACTTAAAGAGGAAAAGAATTAATTATATATTTATTTAAGGGAATAGGTTACCTTAAGGATCATTCTTTATATAATATATTATCGCGTTAATCCCGTACGATTTAAAGATATCGATATTAATATAAAGCTAGCGCGTTATATCCCGATAATAAAAATACGTTTCGGAGGTAAATATTTTTTATAATAATTTAAATAATATTAACTCTTCTTTAATAGGAATGAATTAGGTTTTCCTAGAATAAATCTTTCGTAAATTCCTACTCTAAAAAGGGGAAGTTTTTAATAATTAAGTTTTTTACTTCTATAATAACTCCGAAATTTAAACGAAGTATCTAATATTATTCCTAAACTAGTTCGTTATACCTATATATATTTCTAAAGTTTATAATATATCTAGAAAACGAAGGTTCTTAATCGTTATAATTTTTTCCTCGGTAATCGTTATACTTAAATCGTTAACCTTTTAACCTAGAAATATAACGGAAGGGTATATTAAGAAAGATTTTTTCGGCTTAAAAGAAATCTTAAGATTTATAAATAATATAAAAATTATCGCTAAATATCTAAGGTATTTAGCGTAGGAGCGTAAAATAATAATAATATCATCGATATAATATCTTATAAATTCTCTATATAAATATAATAAATTATTTATTTTCCTTTATACGTAGGGTACGGAGCCCTTTTAATTTATTATTATAATATTATAATATTTAGAGCCGCGGTAGGAGACGATAATAAATTTATAACGATTATCTTTTTTAACTATAAAGAGATAGAATTACCCGCTATAATTAATTACGTTAATATACGTATATCTTTATACCGAGGAAACGATATCGTTTTATAATAAGAGGGGGTAGTTATCTAGAACGGTAATTTTATTTAAATTACGGATATTTATTATTATTTTTTTTCTATATACCAGAGTTTTCTTAAACCCCTTATATACGGTTTTTTAGACTACGAATACCGAGAAAGTAAAAAAGAATAGTTTTATAAACTAAAATATCTTTCCCTACTAGTATATTTTATTATACTTCTTATTAATTAAGACTTTAGTATCGGGGTTTAAAGGGTAAACTTTATATCTAAACTTTATATCCGATAACTATTAATTAGTAATAAACGGAATAAATAATTATTCCGATTTAGGTAGATTAATAATATCTTTAATATCTTCTTATATACAAAGATATTCTTTTATAATATATTTAATTACGATAATATTTTCGTTATTACCGTAAATAATAATCCCGTTTTATAGTTTTATTTTTATTAAATAGTCGACTTCGGTCTTAAAAATTAGTTTTAGGTCGTATAAACTAGTTAATTATAAAATAAATATATCTTTAAGGTACGTTTTCGCCGCTAAAGAATAATTATTAAAATCGATAAAATAAGCCTCCTCTACTTTATACTCGATAATTAAATTAATATATTAACGGCGAGGAATAATAAAGGGTATATTCTCGTCGTTCTTAATATTAATAAAGTTAATTCCGGCGTCGACGAAGTAAGTATAAATACCGTTTATCTACGGTTTAAAAAGGAAATCTTTATTAAATAATTAAGACTTTCCTTTAAATAAAACTATAATTATAATTATAGTTTTTACTAGAATTATTTAGCGGCGTTCCGACTTAATAATATAATAAATTCTAATATTATCTTTAATTATAGACTAGATCGGTATTAAAATATTACTATAATTACCGAAAAGAATTTAGTTATACGATAAATCGATAATAACTCTTTCCGGCCTAAGGATATTTATACCTATAAATATATTAACTTTAAGATTATCTACTATATAAAAATCTCTAGTGATTTTTACTATAACTTTAATATTATTTTTAACTTTTCCGTTTATATAGAAAATTAAAGAAGTTTATTCTACCGTTAAATAACGGTTCGGCCCGATTCCTCGTAATATAATAAATTTATTATAGTTCTTTATTTAAAATTCGGGCGCTTTACTTTTTAAAAAGATATAGTTAATTATATTTATTAGGTATCCCGTATCTAGGTATTTTAAATCGCGGGCGGCGTTTAAAAAAAGATTTATTTAATTATTAAAATAATATTAAGATTAAAAAGTTATATTATCTTTTAAGGACGGAGGAGTTATAGATTTAATAATTACTTTATTCGTCGGCTTAATAATAATAAAAATATTCGAAGAATACGTAGGTATAACGGGCTTAAAGTCCTTTTATACCGGAACTTTATAACGATATAACTTTTCCTTAAGATATATATAGAGAAGGTTATTTAATATAAAACCCGTTTTATAATTTTTATAAACGGAACGTTAATTTATCTTCTTTATAAAAATATAATATATAATTAAGACGAACCCGACGTCGATTTTATTATTAGGATTTTATTTTCCGTTTAAAATTATCTTTTAAATATTATAAAAACTTTTATTAACGCCGGTGTAATAAATATAATAACTTTTAAACGGAGCTCTAGGTACTCCGAAATAACCTTCGTTAATTTTAATAATATTATAACTATTATTTTCGGATTTAAGATTATTAAAATACGATTTATCGAAATAAGCCGGTTATATTTACGACTAATTACCGAAACTAGTATACGGTCTCGGTAGGTAGTATAGACGCGCTTTATAATTCCTATAATTCCGGTTCCTAAAGAACGGATTCTAGTTAGACTACGCGTTTTTAATAATAATTATAAAGGGTTACTTCGGAGCTAAAAAGGTATTTTTTAATAGGTTCTATACTATAGATTTAAGAGTTTATTATTATTATTATTACGGTATAATTTATTAATTTTATACGTAAACTCGCTACTTATAAAATTAGAAGGAAAGAAAAGCGGGAGTAATTATTTATTAATATTTATATAGATATTAAGAAAATTAGAAAGGATTAACCGCCGCGTATTATAAAGGCTAGAAAGTCCTAGAGTTATAAGAATTTATTCCTATATTTATAGGCCTCTACGTTTAGAAAAGCCGATATTAATTCTATTATTAAGAATAATTAAATAAAGAACTATATTTACTTTATTATTATTACGGCTAGGATTTATCTTTAGGTTTATTTTCCCGTTCTCGCTCTCTATTTTTAATTTCTTTATAATATTCCTTTTAATCCTCGTTCTCTTTCTATATTTATATATAATACTATATCTCCTTTCGACTCTTTAATTATTTAATAAATTATTTAATCGAGGTATTATTTATAAAAAGAGGTATAATAACCTAGAAATTAATATCTAAATAATTCTAAACCTATATAATTTATATATACTCTTTTATAATTCCGGCCTAGAAGGGAAAATTTAACTATATTCTAAATATAAATAAATAGATTTACCCGTTCGGTAGTATTTTTTAAAGTATAAAATTACCGACTAAATTCCTTTAATATAATAAATATCGTAATCTTAAAATACTTTTAGAGGTGTATAATTTAACGTTATAAACTATTTAAAAATTATATTATTACGTCTTTCTTATCTTATAATAGAATCTTAAATTATTAATTCGCTACGGCTCTTTTAAAATAATTATTTAGATTTTTTCTAATAACTTTATCGCCCTTTATTACTACGAAATCTTAAACTCGATTATAAAACGTATAAACCTCCCTAAATATTAACTCTCTAAGATTCGAAATAATATTATTAATACTTTAAAACTCCGGATAATTAAAATAAAAGAATCCTAATTCGTTAATATAAAAACTTCCGGATTATTATTTTTATCCTACTTCGCCGGGAGACCTTTATTATCCTTTAAACCCTAATAAATCTTTAAATCTTTAACTATTTAAAATAACCTAAATTATATTTAATACTATAACGCGGATCGTTTAAATTATAGTATTATAAAAAGCTAAATCGATATTAAAAGAAGACGGTAGTATTTTACTTCTTTTATATTTATAAAGATAATCCTATTTAGTTTAATAATTAAACGGAGGATTTAAAAAAGAGAATTAATTTCTTTTATTATTCCCGTAAGGTCCTAGCCCTAAAGAGCTAGATTATTCTCCGTTATTTAATATATTTAGTTTCTTCTAGAAAAGAATCCTTCGAACTATATTATTTATAATAAAAATAAAGTTTAAGGGAAAGAAAGAAGACTTTAATTTCCTAAAAATAATATTATTAATTTTTAAAGGACTAGGTCTTATAGGAAGAAATAAAAGCGATAATAAAATAAAAAAAAACTAACTTTTACTTTTTTTTTTAGATTAAGATAATTAAAGACTAAGGATTTCGTTTACCTCGGAAGGTATACTCCTACGCTTCTAGTTTTTAAAGTATATTAAATCGACGTAATATTTAATTCTTTTAACGAAAGATATTAAAGTCTTTATTAACACTAGAGGGTATATTTATAAAAATAAGAAAATAAAAATATTTTATCTTACTTTTTCTTTTTAGGCTTTAACTAAAATTAAACGACTTTTTTTTATATAAAATTAATTACTTTTAAATATATTTACTAGTAGTTCGTATATATCGACGATAAAAAAAACGATTTAACGATAAATTTTATTAATATATTTTTCGTACTACTCGACGTACTTCTCTAAAAACGAACGTAATTAAAAAGTTAATATAATAATAAGATTCGATAAATACGGTTTTTCCGCCTTTTCTTAACTTATATAATAAGATTTAGAAAAAATAAAAATCGTTTACGGGGAAAACGATAAGACCCTTTATTTATATAAATAATTTATTTTTATAATAATTTATATCTTAAAAGGAATAATTTTTTTAAGAAATTTTCTTCCTTCTCGATATAGAAATAATAATAATAAAGATTTTAATTACCTAATTTCGGGCGGGGTTAATAACGCTTCTCTATTTCAAAAAATATATAAACCTCGGATTTACGAGTAAACGAATAATATAATTACGTAATATATAATAGGTTTTCTTAACGAATAATTAATCGATCTATTAAAGAAAAGAATATCTAGTTATTTATTATACTTTATATAGGACTAAAGATTACGTTTAACTTTAATATAACGGAATTAAAAAATATAGAATATAAACGATAATACGTAACTAGTCGATATAGGGCGTTCTTTATAAATAAAGATATAGATTATAAATTCCTTATAATCGTAATTTAATTTAAAATAAAACGCTAGGATTAAAAAGACTCCGTACCGTAACGAAATAACTAGTACCGGGTATAGGTAACCGACGATAAATAAAGTATATATTAAAATAATTCCTTTAGGCCGAAATAAAGAGGACTCGACTATTTTTATCTAAAGAAAAATAGTACGGATAATAATTTAAGGTCTCTAGTTCGAGACTAGTAAAGAACTAATATTATAACGAGATAACTAGTTACTTATAAAGGCTAGTAACTAATCTAATTCTACTATAAGAATAGAATAAAATTATTCCGTTATTATTAATTAATAAGTTTCGTTCTAAAGGAAAATAATACGCGATAATTATTCGTTTATAAAGTATTAATTGATTCTTTCTTTAAGAATAAACTACTATTTAATAATATATATTAAGATACTAGTAGAACGTATACGTAACAAATATATATTAATAATAATAAATCTTTAAATTTTTCCGAAGAAAGATAAAAAGATTTATATATTAATATACCCGTATCGGTAATAAGACTCTTAAAGAAAAATATAAATATAATTTAATAAATAAAGAAATTACTTAATAGCGTAAAATATATAGTAAAATAATAATAATTAATAAATAAACCTCTACTATAATCGCTAATCTATAGAATTAATTAATAGCGGTAAATTAATATATTAAAAAATTAAAGGCGATGAATAAAGTTCTCGAAAAAAAAATCGAGAGTTTCTATTAATATAAACGGGACCTAAAGAGTCCCGAGGAAATTAATATCTTTAAGAATTATACTAAAAAGATTATATCTTCTTTTAATAATTCCGATAATAACTAAATCTTTCGTATAATATAATAGCGATATCGAATTTTTTTTTTCTTAAATTAGCGCTAACTAAATTTACCTAGATATATTATTTAATAATATATTTTAAATATCTATATAAACTATATCTAAAATAAAAGTATTTTTATAAATATAATATCTTATCGTTATTATATATAAGTAGTTTAATAGTAAATTAAATTTAGTTATATTTCAAAACTATATAATAAAGTTATAAATATAAAAGAGAACGTCCGTTATATAAATATTAATATAAAAATAGTAATATTTACTTTTAACCTCGGTTTTATTTATTTCGCTTTATTATTTTATACGGCTAGGTAACCTCTTTAATTATATTTATATATTTATATTTACTACCCGCTTATTTAAAAACTTTAGTTAATTTACTAATACTAGTAAACTCTTTATTTAATAATTATTAGTTATATTCTTCGTCTTAACTAGTTTATTTAATTTTATATTAGATACTTTTTTTATTTTTAATTTTATCGATTACCTCTTTTATTTTTTATAACTTATTATTATTAATAAATTCGGGGGCTTATATAAAAGATTCCGTTATATTAATATAATCGCGAAGATAATATAATTTAAGTAATAATATATAAAAGATATTATAAATTCTATATATAGAAGGTAGTAGTAGGCGGTAAATTTATATTTTTATTTTATTAATAATCTTAAAGGGCCTTATAAACTTATAGGATAATTTCTTATTTAGGCGCTTTTACTTTAGGTTCTTTATTATTAATATAATTAAATTACTAACTTTATAACTTTATAGTTTATATATTTTATTATACTATTTAATTTAATACTCGGTAGCGCTTTAAAAGCGCTCCGTAACTTTATTCTTTAAAGTTTATAATTATCGTATTTTATTATTTATAATTAGTATATTTTTTTCTCTAAAGTCGTCCTCGACTTTTTAACGAATTTTAAGATAGTAATTATATATATAAAAAAATAATATTATTCCGATAACGGTACTCTAATTATTATTTATTAAAAATTCTACTATAAGTAGTAATCTAGCCTAATTAATTTACTTATTATTAATAAATATATATAAATAATACTTTAATATTTAATTTTAGTACTTTATCTACTTATCCGTTTAAAAGTAAAAGATAGTATTTAGGCGTCGTTTAATTTTCGAATAAAAATATAAAATCGACTAAAAGATATTTATAAAAATAAAACCTCTATTATTAATAATATTATTAAGTATATTATAGTAGTAAATAATTTTAAAATAAAATACTTCCGTTAATTAAACGGTATCGATTTTAATAATTATAAATATATATTTAACTATTTTAATAAATCGATTTATAACGATAAAGATAATATTATAAATAATATTTCTATATTTACTAGGCGGTAAATTAATTATAAAGTTTATAAAAATCTCTTTTTAAGGCTAAATAATAATAGGAAATAATATCGCGGCGCCTTTATCCGCTAATATATATTATAAATTTTAATATAATTTATAATTTACTTTAAATTACCCTCCTAGAAAAATTTTCGAGTAAATAATTTATATAACTTCGTAATACTAAAATAGCCTATTAAAGAATTATTATAATACTTTTTTATAAACTCTTCCTTTAAAACTTTATTCTTTAATATATAAAAGCGACTATTATATTTTAATAATCCCTCGGAGTTTATAATTTATATTTTATTCTTTATACGACGGCGGTTCTTTAATATATTCGTTTTAGTTCGAAAAGAGTTTACTTAATTATTATAAATTTATAATTCCCGAATTAACGTTTTAATAGGTCTTTTAGGATTATTATATATAATTTTAAATACTACTATAATATCCCGTTTTAGAATTACTATTTTTAACTTTATAATTTAAAAAATAAAAGTTATAATTATTTTTACTTCTTTATCTTCTTCCGATAATTAATTGTTAATTTAAAAAATAAGTTTATTCTAAAATATTAATAATAATTTAATATTTAACGGCGATACTCCCCTATAATTAAAGCGCCGCGACGATATATTAATAAAATTTAATTTCCTAGCCCGATAAAAGATTTTAAAGTTATAAATAATTAATTTAAATACTTAACGAGCCTATTTGAAATTTAACTCCTTCTATTTTATAAAACTCTTTAAGTTATTATAATTAATCTAGATTTTAATATAATAAGGGCTACTTTCTAAATAGTATTATTATTATTTTATTACTACTATAATAGCGAGTAATTTTTAATTATAAATTTTATAATTTTATTTTAAGAGATTTAATTTCCGTAATTAAAACGTTATAGGGCGTTAATAACTATATTTATCCTATTATAATAATATAAAACTAAGACTAAAGTTAAAAATATACGTCTTTATATATAATTATTTAATTAGATTATAATAGTATAGAAAAGGCGCGTTTACGAATATATTTTATAAAATTTAAAATAATTCCGTAGCGCCGTCTATTTATTTTAATAAATTTATTTTTTTACTTACTTTACTATCTTTAAATAAACTAGTAAATAATATAATTATACTAGAATAATTATAAATAAATTATTTATAAAAGTTAACGAAGCCTAAAAAAACTTATATTTCCCGATATATTTTTAACTAAAGTTATTCCTTAATAGTTTTAATATATTCCGGGTTTATAATTACTTTATTAATAAATATAATAAAACCTAAGAACTCGATTATTTCGATATTAAATTAGTATTTCTTAAGGTTAATAAATAGCTAGAATTAATATAATTATTTAAATATTTATTTAATATACCGTTAATACTCCGCCGGATTAATATTATAAATTAAGATATTATCTAGATATATTATATATATTATATTTATTAAATTTATAAATATATAGTTAATATAAATTTAAAACGTCGCCGGTATATTAGCGAGTCTAAAAGGTATAATTAAATATTCGAAATAATTATAATAAATTTGGAAAATAGTTTTTTATTTATTACCTCTTAGATCCTATAATAAATATTTTTAAAATCTAATTTCGTAAAGATCTTAAAACCGTATAAACGGTCTAATATCTCGGTAATTAAGAGTAGCGGGTATCGATTTTTAATAATTACTATATTTAAGCCCCGATAATTAATATAAAGATATAACCTACTATTCTTTTTTAGTATAAAAAGAATAGGTATTTCGATTAAAGAAATTAAATAACGAATCTAACTTTTATAGAGTAAGAATTTTAAATAATATTATAACTCCGATAATTTAGTTTAAAATAAGTTATAAAGAGGTTTATAAAGTAGTTCTTTATTAATTTTTATTTTATTAATATAATCCTCTTATTTAAAAATAAATAAGGTATTTATTAATTTATTAGAAAAAATATTATAAAACTTTATAAATTCTTTAAGAATCTTTAGATTAGGAAGTTCTTCCTATTTACTTTATACTATTATAATATATACGACCGCGAATATATTCGGTTTATTTTTAAAATTATTAGTAAATTTAGCCGGTTCCTTAATTTATAAATTATTAGAATTAATTTTAAATCGCTATTAGTCCGCTTTAAAATTAATTAATATCTTTAATTAACGTAATTTAAATATATTTAGAATAATATCTAAATCTTTAAAATTTATAATATAAAATAGAGTATTATATTTACGCCCTTGACTTTAATTATCGATTATTTAATAATCTAATTAATACGCGCTATAGTAATATATACTTTATTTATTAATTACTTTAACTAGTAGTAAGATAATATTATAAAGTTCTAAATTATTTTTAATAATAAACCGTTATAAAATTAAATTAATTTATACTTTAGAGTTAATTAAAGTAATAAGTTATTTAATTTTATTTTAAAGAGTAATCTAATCTTTAGAAAAAATAAAAGAGTATATCTTTATTAATTATTTTTCTTACCCTTCTTCCGAGGCGTAAATTAAGTTTAATTATTTTTTATTAATATTATACCGACGTTTATAACTAGTTTATTTATATTAAAATATTTAAGTTTAATATAGTCTTCTATTTTATAATAATAATAAATAATTTTATTATACGAAGAATTAGTAGTATTAATTTTATACTTATTACTCTTCTTCTTTAAATATATTTATTTAATATTATCGCCGGCGTTAGGTTTAGTAATTCGGTTTATTATAAATTTTCTTTTATTAGGGTTTTTTAATTAGGAACCCGAATTAGAATTAAAACTACTTATTAACTATATATATTTTAAATTCTTTTCTTATATAATAGTTTAAATAAGAATTTCTTTTCTTTAAATAAATATACTACTAGTATTGAAGATCTTATTTTTAAATTTAGGTTTAAATTTAGTTAAAAAGAAATTTACTTTATACTCCTCCGAAAACGGGGATAATTAAGTCTTTATTTCTTTAAAATAAACCTTAAATAACGATGTCTTTTAATAAGACTATTATTTAATTTCCTTCTACTTTTTATAAACGAGGAGACGGCGGTTAACTAAATTTATTATTAAATTAAAAAGAAATTTCTTAAAAAAACTAAATATAATATTAGTTAAATTATATAAATTATAGTATCTATACTACTACGTTAAAGGGTTACTTTTTAATAAATCTATATAATATATAATTCTTAAATAGTCGGTAGTGAAATATTTAGGATTAATTAAAAATTTAATATTTATATCGCGGAATTAGCGTAAGTATTTACCTTCGCTTATATTTTTATAAAAATATATTTTATTAAAGTATAGTATTTTCGCCCTAATAAGGATATCTCTACTAAATATAATTAAATTTATTATTATTCTACTAGTAGGCGTAATAATTAGGGGACTTTTATTATAAATAATAAATTCTATTAATACTCCGCTAGCGGGCGTAGAAGTAATAGGATTACGTAATTTTAAATTTTAAATTTATAATACCCCTAATTCTTATTATTATTTAAGGCGACGGTTTTCTTTTTTAATAATTTTAAATTATACGTTTAAAGTCTCTTCGGGGGTAGTAATATCTTCGAATTTATTATCGTTTTTATAATAAGAGTCGTCGGAGAGGGTTTAATTAATATTATTATTTTCTAAATTCTTTTAGACGTCTTAAAGTTAAACCCGATATTATAATAATAATAAACCTTTTTTTTAAAAAAGTTTAAGAGATTAAAACTATAATATTTAAAGCCGCTAACGTAGAGCTAGTAATTTAATAATAATATAAAAAACGTAAAGTAGTTACGGGGTTTATTATTAAATAGTTTTTAAATTCTAAATTTAATAATAAAATTAATCTCTAAAGATTTTAATAAAACGGGGGAATATTAACTCGATATAAAATTACTAAAAGTTAGAACCCCGCGATATTAAGGCTAGAACCCTATATTAATAAATAATAATATTATAAAGATAGCGGAGCGTAGATATATATAACGTACTAGCGTCTTTAACGGGGTATAAATATATATAATATATTATTACTTTATAAAAATATTTAAATAAAATACTAGTATTAATATATAATTTAACTAGAACTAAATTATAATAAATACTAGTATTATTATAAATTATTATTAAAGTACGTTATTATCTTCGAAACGACCGTAGCGAGGAAGGATATTATATTCGATAAAATTATTAAATATCGCCGTTATAATTAAAATTTAATAGATAATCTAGTCGAGGTAATCGTTAATAATATATATAAATAAAAGACTTTACCTCCTACTCTTATATAGACTTTAGATAATTAATAGCGTAATATTAATAAAGGTCTAACTATATTTTTTATCGCCTATTAAAGTTAACTATATTAATATTATATATAAAAACTCGGAATATACTAGTACGTTTATAGATAGTACTTTTATTTAGAAAAATTAATTAATTAACTCGTTACCCCGTTAACTTTACGAATTAAATAATTTTTAAAATTTAATTATATTTACGAGTAATTTTATATTAAATCTTCCTACTCTAATTTAAGTAGTAAAGATATTATTAAATAATATCTTTATTAATAATAATATTATACTCGTTTAATAAGAAATAAATTATCGGTTATTTAAAAAGATAGTATAAAAGTTTATATTTTAAAAATTTATTAATCTTCCTAGGTCTTCTCTTTAGATTTTTACTCGATATAAAAACGATATTATAAAGCCTCTATATCGTTATTATTCTTTATAATATATATAGACTTATATTATAGAGGCCGGCGGCGATATTATCGATATTATATCTTAACTCGAATTTATATTAAATAAGGGCGCGAATAGGCTTTAAAATAATAATAACTATAATAATAATAAAAGAGGAGCGGTAATAAAATAAGTCTATAATAAAATAAAATCTTATAATATTTAAATAGCTTTAAATTTAATTATTTAGGGTAGATTTATAATATATTTACGTCTATATCTTATTCTACTCGATTTTAGTGGTTGGCCCACCTAAAATTTAGTGCGCGGGCCATCCGTTTAGCGTCGGCGTCAATGGTTCCGTAAAATTCTGTATTGGCCGCCCCTTTCCAAGCTATAGAATTAGCGACCCTCCACCTCGTTTCCACACGTGCAGCTGGACTTCTATAAGATCTTCTGATTTCGAACCGAAATCGGGCACTTTTTGCTTCCTCGTCATTTCAAGCATGTAGTCTTACCAATCTATCAGACCAAATTGCTATCTTCCGCAATAGGCCTCGCAGGTCATCACCTTGCCGGTACTCAGATCCGGTCATCCCAGAGTACTAGGCTGCGGAGTTCAGAATCAATTCAAAGGACCTGGATCACGCAGCCTTGAGCCCGTACACCCTAGAGAGCGCGCCCTGAATCATATCACCTAGTATTTACTAACCCTGGAGATCCCACCCCGGAACTCGACCAGAAGGACTGCGGTAACGACAGCAACGACGGTAGATTCTCACGACTCTTCAATCGGGACCAGACTCAGCTGAAGAAATCTCATCAAAGGTAGAGACTGAACGACAGGCCTCCGCTTGGATTTCACTAGATCAACCACCTTCGCCAAAATTGAACCAAGGAACACCTCACGAAGTTTTGTTTATAGACCGCCCCGGAGCAAAGTCAGATGGTACCTAGCTAGAGGATACTGGAGACTGGCCGTATGGATTAGAAAGGAGGTTACATAACCCCAGGGCTCTGACTTTCTCCGGAAGCGGATCTTTGCCTTCAATGGCAAGATCCGCTGGTGCGCACATATAAGTGCGCGCGAAAGACTCCGCTAATTGTTTAGTTCGCTATTCATCCCGGGTGCACAACCTGCTGTCCCACCGCCGATTCACTTGACAGGCATATCAGAGCCCACTTCGCCAAATCAGAACACAAGCTCGCCAGACTCCTACCATATCACCCATTCGACAGTCTTGCTGCTCTTCACGCAGCAGCCAGCAAAAGTAATCCGTCTCTGACCTTGTCTAGCTCCAGTGCCGGAACACCCACATGGGTACAGACTCCAACCAAGAGCATAATGTCGCAATCGCAATCGCCGATCAGCACCAACAGCAGTGTTCAGAGCGAGGGCGGACGCCCAACCTGTCAGACATCCAATAAAAGCTTCTCCCGATTTGCAGATCTCGAGCGTCATGCAAAGAAACATCAACCTGGTAGGGATTCTAGTGCTTGAGCTTCGTTAGTCCTGGCTGAATATTTTGGCACGAGAATCTTCAAGTGCGATGTTGAAGGGTGTGATTATGAAGGTAGCTACAGGAAAGACAAGTTGACGCAGCACGTCAGGAATTGTCACACTTCAGACGAAATGCAATGAGGTGTCTTACTTGATGAAATATTTTTACCCCAACGTCAGAATTATTATCAGTAAAAGAGATGGTTGGAAGCGGTCTTCCAATGGGCATGTAATGATGACGATTATTACTGGGTGGAAGGTTTTGTTTTCTTTTCAAATGGAAACGTCCGTGAAGCTGCTAGGTAATCTTGGGCCTTGGGCTTTTTTTGCTTTACCCACAAACACACCCTGCAAGCCTAAAGATTCAATAGTTCCTGATTGCAACCAAGTCAAATTGGACCAATAATTCATTGTTAGAGCTGGCGATTTGGCAAACTTTTAGAAGATGGGTTCGGCTTGAGCGTCAACGTCATCCACAAAAACCTTCTGCGGCACTAGATTGGGGATATGCACGGATAGCAGAGCAGAGAACGAGCCAGAGGACTTGACATGTGTAGCGGAGGATTTGGCAACATTCTAGTCAAATACGGTCCAGATTTATCGTAGTGAGGTCGAGAACAACGCTAAGATTGCATAGGGCTGAGGCCGATATCAACGTGGAAGCTCGAGATAATACCTTATCTATTCACTTTATTCATTCTATCCCCCAATTATGTGAGCAGTAAGTATTTCGCGGCCATGGCGCCGCCTCCAGTTGTGTGTCTTCCGTCTTGACGTCCCCCGCAATAGCTAATGATCCTAGACACCCTCCCCGCATCGCTTTATCACCACCAAAACAGCCAACCCCACGCCCAAGCCCACATCCTCTCTTCGATTCCAGCAATCGTCTACCCAGACCTCATCTTCTCAGCAGTTTGCTCCAACACCTAGGTTCAATTTCAGCTCTACGCAGAGGAGCAAAAATGAGAACGCAACACCAGCGACACAATTCTCTTCGCCCCTCTCGCGACGTCCTCATTTGCCGACTGAGAGGCCAAAGCAAAACCGGGAAGACGTCGAAGAGACGATCCCAGATAGAGATGAAGCTGAGAATCTGAATCATGATGCTCCCCAGTCTGCCTTTCCGAACCTCCCAACGACAAAGCGCCGCCGCCCCAATCCGCGCGAGCTGCCAGAAGCAACAATTATCTCCTCCTCCTCACCCTCAGGCCCATCACCGCCCTCGACACCCTCTCTCCCAACTATCGAAAAAGAAGAGCCTGCACCGGTCCCTAGCGTCTACGACACCCCCGCGCCACGCCCCCACCCACGTTTCGTCCTCCCAACCCAAACACGCAACTCCACACCCAGCATCCCCTCACGCCCGCCCCTAATTCTCCCCCCGCGCTCCCCATCTCCTCAGCCCGAAGCGCCCGCTTTCTTCTCTCCAAGCAGGCGTGGACAGAAATATGTACCAGGTGGGCTGGCAGCTACGGTGAGAGATTGGATCGTGGAGACGAGCCAGGTGGCGCATAATCAGGCCAGAACGAGGAGGGGAGGAGGCGAGGTATGGGATCTTGAGTTTCGGGTTGGGAGGTGTACGGTAGGAGATGGAGGAGTGGGGATGGTGCTTGTGAGGGAGAGGCAGGAGGGGAGGAGGTGGATGCTTGCTGGGAGAGGGAGGGGTGAGGGGGAGGTTGAGGTGGGGTGTGTGGTTGGGGTTAGAGAGCCGACTTGGGAGATTATGGTTGAGGGAGAGAGCTGGAGGGTGGCTGTTGAGTGGAAGGTCTTAGGAGACTGAGATCTAAGGGTCTGTGGATCGCAAAGGGGATACATATGATTGAATACAGGAGAGGCAGTGACAACCCTGCCATGCCAGCTAATCACGTATGGAGTAGATGGAGGAGGCTTAACCGAAAGTCTGTAGCTCCATCCAGTGAGTGTTGCTATATTTGCTAAATCGTTCCCAGCGTTCTCGACAGGCTGGGTGTTGATAGGTGAGCCTCCTCTGAGCATTATGTTCCATGAACTACGTGAAAAGCAAGCTGCTATAATCAAATTGAACGTTGTTGATTTAAAGAAAGAATAGTCAATTTCGTCAGTGTCTCAAGCGCAAACCCCTGTGCTATGCTATGCAATACTCCGCCCATGCCGACGAACATCCAATGCCGCTCTCCACGCTCGCATGTGACACTCATTCAAAAGCGCCCGTACCCACCTCTCCCAAGCCACTCCTTCTTCTCTTCGCCTCCTTCTCCCTCCCTCCCTTCCTCCTCTTCTCCACCTGCTCTACCACGCTCTTCCTCTCCTTCTCCCTCGAATAGAAATTGACACTACTTCTCTTTGTCCCGCCCCTCCTCACAAAGTCACCTTTCTCACCTCCTCCCGCGGCCCTCTCAGTAGCAGCCGCAGTACTAATCCCGTTGGCATCAGCCGCGTTTGCATTGAGTTGAGTAGTAGTGGCGCGACGTAGCAAGGAAGGTACTTTGAAACCATTGTTAGTGGCGGAGGGATTGTGGAAGGCGAAGCGCGTGGTGCTAGATGTAGAAGCAGATTCAGCGCGCTTGAGCGAGAGACGGTCGACAATTTTCTTGGGGCTGGTACGGCGAGGGTTACGGTGCTGCTCGTTGTGTGTGGTCTCGTCTTCTGAAGCTGATGAGGAGGGATCGAGGCCCAAATTAATAGAGCCAGGCTCTTCGATCAGGAAGGAGACGGATTCGCGAATCTCAGCTAGTGTGGCTGGTTTCTTTGCTGTAGCGGTACGGCGGGCGGCAGGTGGTGGACGCATGTTTGCTTTGTCTGGTAGGGCGTCTTCGAGGGGACGTCTACGCTTCCCAATGTTCGCCTCTAAGGCTGTGGGATGCTGCTGCTGTGACTTAGAATCAGGCTCGTCTTGAGTTCCAGTCTCCACGCGGAAAGAATCTTCAGCTGGACGGTCAAGGAAATCGAGGTCTTCGTCGTATTCGCGGTCTTCAATGGCTCGGAGGAAGGCGAGCTTCTTAGGATCTTCGGCGATCTTGCCCACATTCTCGTTCTCAAGCAAAACTTTTCGCATCTTTGCGAATTCTTGGCGCTTTCGTCGCTGTCGAGCTTCTGCGTCGTCGTCTGAGTCTGACAGTTCGACATCGGCGCCGCGCTTGCGGCGAAGCATACCGCTGTTGATGTCTTTGAATAGCTTCTCGACGGCTTTTTCGTCGCTGGCTCTTTCTCGGTCGCTGCAAGGCTGTCAGTGGATATCACCATGAGCCAAGGGTCGTCCAGCTTACGCATAGAGAGCTGCCAATTGTCTCTCATCGACATCGACTTCTCCTTGGTCAATCATCTCTCGTATATATTCGTCATCTTCACCACCGCTTTCGTCGTCACTCGGCCCACCAATGCCTTGAAACTCGTCTTCGGATTCTTGAGCATGCTCTTCAACCATGCCTTTAGCCTCGCTCTTCTTCTTGTTGAATGCCTCCTTCGTAGCTGCAGCCGCTGCCCTCTTCTTGGCCCTCTCCATGGCATCAAATGCGTTAGCAGGACTAAGTTTCTCAGCTACAGGAATTGTCTCGTAATCAGATGAGTCTTCCTCAATCACTGCTCGCCTTTGCAAGCGACCCCTGTTTTTCTTGACTGGTGAATCAATCCCGGCGGCGCCCGGCAGGAGTACTGTATCGACCGTTGACGGAGGTGGAGACGCAAATCGCGGAGGAGCAGGAGAAGACATGATGAATCCAACGTCTTGGGTCGGATCTGGCATCTCTGACATCTGAGTTGCTATGGGCAGGCTTTGAGTGTCGCCTTGGGTGTTACCTAGAGCGTCGTAGCGTATCTGAGATTGTGAGAAATGTAGATCAATCTCTTTGTTGGTTTCGGAAAATTGAAGTCCCTTCTGGCTGTCCTCCACCATGTCATCGACATCGAACATTAGGACATCCGGCTCCGGTGCAAGGCCGAGGAATGCAAGTGAATCCTGCTCCTCATCGTTTTCATACGCTTGTGTCTGCGTATCTGCCATTGTGGCAGCAAAAGCTTGCGTCATACCCATCGGTACAACCATGTTCTTCGAATCTCCAAAGATTGGGGGAACGCACTGTATCTGAACCGCTGGAGTCTGGCTCTGTGTTGGGGCAACCTTCTCCTGCATATTATCGTCATCGTCGTCGTCTGCGACTACCATCTTGTTTCTACGAAATCGATGAATTTGCGGCCCGTAGGCTTCTTCGTCCTCCTCGCTACGGTCATCGACATCTAGTCCCTCTTGTTCGTCGTCACCACGCTCAGAAGCTTCATCGTCAACAAAGCCATTCTTTATAGGCTCATCAGTTTCCAACGAAATGTCGCCTTCTTCGTCATCTTCGTTGGGTGAGTCCTCGTCATCTGATGCATTGTTGTCGGTTCCATCAAGGTTTTCTACTTGACCCTCCTCAGATCCAGAGAGCTCAACATCAGGCTCTTCTTCTTCTTCATATTCATCGTCTTCATCACTCGTGTCAGGCAGATCATCCACTTCCCCATTAGCTATTTTGGCTTTCTTTGCCGCACGCTTCTCCTTCTGATGGATTTCCTCGCACTCTTTTCGAGCCTTCTCGAGGAGATCTTCTACTTCCGCTTGATCTTTTTGTCGCTCCTCTGGTGTCTGCACTATGATACCTCTGCTCTTTAGATCTTCTATCTTAGCTGCCCGCTCTTCCACAGCTTGTTTTCTGGCGCGGCTTTGCAAAGACCTCTGCAGGTCTGCAAGAGACATGGTTGCTCTTTTGCCATGAGCTTGCTTCTCCGGAGAATTGAGGTGCGCAAGAGCACGAAGCGTTTGCAATGATCGACCCACTTGAACCTTGCCAGGTGGCTGTCGGTCGAACACATCGAATTTCGAATGCTTCTTCTTGCGATTTGGCACTACCTCCAGCTCACTATCTGAATCGAGATTGGAATTCGAAGGTCGCAAAGAAGGCTTGGGCGGGCGGACCTTGATTGGAGGCTGAGTGAAATTGTATTTTGTACCCCTGTTCGAGTCTGAGGCTGGAGTGGCGTCAATTTGTCCGGTGGCTTTTCCTTTGCCCTTGTCAACCTTCAGGATTGGCTGGCTCATAATTTCAAGCATGCTTGGCAGCTCATCGTCTCCGGATATAATGTACATCGCTTCTACGTGAGAGGGTGGCTGCCTCTCAACCGCAAGGTCTGAGGGTGCTTTGGAACTTGCTTCGGGTTCAACAGGGCTCGTAGGAGGACTCTCTTGCCGGGGAGCATCTTCAGCATCCGTCACTGGTGCTGAGCTCGCAGCCGTTGAGGAGCTCAGGTTCTGAGCTGCTCCTGCTGTTGAAGCAGCAGGTACACGAAAATTGAATCGGGCGAAGAGACTGTCTTTCGTGATTTTCTTCTTCGTCTTTGCCTGATGGGCAAGCTGCATGTTCCGACTCATTCGTTGAGTTTCACGGTTCATCTCCTCAAGAGCTTTCTTGCTAGCCTTGCGTGTTGGCCTTGACTGCAATTTTGTTTCCGTAGCCCGCTCTTCATCAGACAAGCCTGAGTCGGATAAAGCATCTTGGGATAGGTCTTTCTCAAATTCACGCTGCCTTGCAGTTTTTCCCTCCCTTTCACGGTTCTCTTCGGCCTGCTTTGCTTCTCGCTCCGCCCTCTTTTTCGCAACGAGTTCGAGGAACCGACTGTTGGCTTGAGGTTCTGCTGGTAAATCAGAGTCGGAGCCGTCATTGCTCGCTCTCTTTTCAGGTGATTTGTGTCTCCCTGTATTTGACTCAGGCGTCACGAACATGCCTGGTGAAGATCTCCTGCCCGTCGTAGAATTGCTGCGTGGAGGACTAAGGTCCAGGGCTGATCGTAAGGTCGCTCGTACGCTTGGTGTGATCGATTGGGGCGTTGACTCTCTGGGCTCTGCAATGTCTGATTCGGCTTCCGAGAATGGCCCGTGTGCGTTTCTGGTGTCTCCACGCACGAGTTGCTTCTTGATCCTAGCGTAAGCGTTTTCAATGCTCTCATATCCGTTGCTAGTAGCCGGCCCGGCTTTGTCAGGGACTTGACCGGCAAGGCGAGCTGCCAGCCTTCCACGAGGTTTCACCAGCGAATCATTCTTGCTCTCCTCTTCCATTGTAGCATCTATCTCCTGTCCTCTAATTTTCTGTGTTTCAACTCTCCGTACGTTTCCCGTGATAGTGGATAAGGCTGTTCTTTGAGGGTCTAGGTCTTGTTTGATAGGTTCGGAGTCGGACCCATCGTCGATCGCAGCAAGCATAGCCTTGACTTTGCTTCTCGGCGTGAGCTGTTGCGGGGAGGTGCCATGTTGGATTGTAAATGGTGTCGAGACTGTGGAAAGCGCAATTGAGCGCGCTGGCGTGTTAGGTAACGACATTGAAGTGTCAATTCACCGCACAGTCCACCAAAGAAGGACAACAGACACTTTGGCAGGGACAATATGCGACGTAGATATTTGATGGTCAAGTCGGGACGCGATGTAAATCCAGCCTTATTCTAGCGCGTTCTCGGTCTTGGCATGAAATGAGACCGACTACGGTTGAAGAAGCCTGCCTTCTTCTCCTACGATGCCACCGTACATGGTCGAAATCTCTGTGCTTTGGCCCCTTCGTTGGCCTGTGGGCGCCTTGAGACTACGGGAGTTAAGCTTGGCTTAATATAGTAAAGAGTCAACTACCATGGCGCGTCGACTCTCATTCTACGAAACAGGCTGGTCTCGTAAAGTGTACTCTTTTCGAGTACTCAGAAGAGGATAGTCAAACTCTGTATCTGTGAAAGGAGCACTCTTTGCTATCAGGAAGGCTCCTGAGCTGACACCGCTTTTCTAAATAGGCGAGTCTTACATGGCAAGTCAACTTAGAACAATTCTCCTAGCATCCCTTTTCCGTGATTCTAGCAGGCCAAGACAATCATTCTCTGCGTGAAAACCCCCAGAATCGTGCAAGTAGAGAGGTATCAGCCCAAGTCTGACGGTACTCCGCACCTCTGAAAACGGCAAATTTTAAAACCTAAGCTTGATTAGTAGGTAAAAGTATTGTTGATCATTCTTGACCGGAATTACGGTGCTCGAGATTAAGCTCGAAGTAAAAGAAAGTCCACGAAGATCTGAACCTCGCCTAGTCCTGTGTGTTGCTACCTTTGCTTTTTAGCCTATTAGTTGAAAAACGTAAGTGGGAAATCGGGCCGCCTTAGTAATGATATCAGTCCACCTGAGCTTTGAAACTTATCATATGACTATTCTTTTTGACTGTTACAAAGACAGAATACATAATGGTAGGAGTAAACCTTTGGCCAAAATCAAAGACAGAATACATAGCGCGATTAATCGCAAAAAAGGTTGGTCTGTGAGAAAGGCTTGCGCGCAAGGCTGGGTATGCGTGCTGGAAGCTGACTTACTTCTGCTCATCCTGAGCGCCAAAAGTTACCGTCTGCTACTCGTAATGATTTGGGAGGGAAGTGCCCAAAAGGTTCAGAAACATAAATCACATGATTAACATTATGCATGAGCTGGGAGGTACGCTGAGTTACACATCGCTAAATTAGAAACCGCACGCTTGACTCTATAATAGCTGGAAGCTAGGCCATGTTCTGGGGCGAAGAACCATACACTTATAATATTGCAAAAGCTGGGAGCTGGGATGTGTCTCATACTTGCAAACGAACGACTACACTTTTGAAGTTTGCAAATGTTAGAAAACTGGCTAGAGCTGGAAGATGGCCAGCATCATACTATTTGAAACTATAATGCCCTATTGTTACCGGTGGGCGTCAGTAAGCAAAATCTCTGAATACCTTACGCCTGAGCGTGATGATTGCCCTATTAATGGTATGCCTTAGCAGGCTTTATGCAAGCTATCCGCTCGTGTAGCAGATCCGAATGCTATATATGTCTATGCCTGTGTTGCAAAGTGAAGGGATATGGGAGAACTCCGGGACACGTTTACCGCTAGCGCGAACACTTCAATTTCACAACAAACCCCGGGCCTCTCACTCTCAGCAAACGGGCCCCAACAACAACACCCACCTACGAAAAATATGGCTTTCCTCGGTGTGAGTTCTGATGATCTTGCTCAAACACTTCTCTATGATGTAACAGCTAGTGCCCCGAATCGTCCTGCCTATGGACTCCATGAGTGGCAAGAGGAAGAGGGTTGGCACGCGGTTGTCCAAGGTGAGTTGAACCTTTGCAGTCAGATTATAAGTCGTAAGACACACTGTGTCCGCAGTCTGTACTCAAGTCGTGCCTGACTCATATTCATATTCCGTCTTAGAAGAGTAAAGCTGACTCAGAGATCACGTAGCCAAATTCAACCACATCATCGAACACCACCTTAACGTCAACACCTTCAGCGAAGAAGAGCTCATCGCCGACCGAAACAAGCCAATTAGCGACAAATTGGCGCTGGAAGACCTGATCAAGACATTACCCATTCACAGCGACAGTCATCTCCAAGTCGATTGCAATGGAAAACCTTTGGCGATGTTCATGAAAGGCGGATTAGCCTGGCCGTGGTCACAAGAACGGGCCACTGACGTGGTGAGACTACCTTTCGAGGCCACCTTGGCTCTTACGAAAGCATACCCACCGCCTATGATCAAAGATGGGAACAAACGGCACCCTGACAGCAAAGCTGAACGGCAAGAGTGTGATCGACTTGGTCAACCGCACGGGGTCTACTACCTTGGAGCCAGAAGGTGAGTTTCCCGACTATGTGAATGAAGCATTAAGATTAATCATTGCGAAGGCCAGACGGCCAGAGAATACAACAGCCAGCGATCACCACGGATTCCTGGCCCAATACCGAAAAAGGCGAGGCCGTGAACAAGTACTTTCAGAAACTAGCCCCTGTGGACCAAACTCTTGGCATGCTTTTCGAAGCATTTAACAAGCCTCTATACGACAGCTATCGCCTTATGTACGATCATTGGGCAGACAGAAGCTCACTTGCAGGTCTCAAACGTACAGCACGAGCATGTTGGTCTTACCGAGCCGTCCTGGTCAACGCTAAGGTCGCAGCCCATCGAGATGATTTGGACTTGCAAGGTGGTATGGTCGCTATGCTGTGCGGAGGTGATTTTGAAGGAGGCAGATTGCTCCTTCCAGCTCTGGGAATTCAGTACGAGTTCCAGCCTAGTGATGTGATGTTGTGCAAAGCGTCCTACTTGGAACATGCTATCGGACCTTGGAAGGGACAACGTGTCTCGTTCGTTAACACCTGGAAGCAGGACATGACTAATCTCAATGCCGCCGTCCTGCCTCCAACGCTAAGCAAACGCCGAGAGCAGGCAGCTAATCGCATTGTCAAATATGCCGCCGACGAGGCCAAGGGGATCCTGCATACGTGTCCATTCTGCAATCGCCCGCAAGCAAAGCTCAAAGCCCATCTGAAACCATGGCTTGTGGAGCCACCAAAGGCGGAGAACAGGGAGCATACTGTTAAAGAGGTGCGGGAATTCGCGAAGAAGCAATGGGGTGCGTAGGAATTTCGATTCAAGAAAGCGGTGTCTACGGAGTTTGCTTGCGTTACTAGGCGAAACATCGCTATTAATAGGTTTGAGGCCCGTCGAGATCGATCTCTAAGGAGAAGAAAATCATGCAATCGTATTACCACCTCTACTCTCTATTCTTCATACTGCCTACCAATTCCGTTTGATCTGTCAATCCTTTTCTTCATTTTGTCATCGACGCTTGCGCCGTTTTGCTACGAAAGAACCATGGCAAATTGCGAAGATCTTGGAACATGCTATGCTGAAAGAAAAGCCATTTCGATTTCAGATTCCTCACAAGATTTCTTGGCTACATCAGATTGCACCTCAATTCCCCAACGCCGACAGTTTTTGTGTTTGTCCTCGAATTTCTTCAATCTCTTCACCTTCCCAATTCCGAGTGCAGTTTCTACTCCATCTCACAAGGCCACGCCTCCCAATGGTATATACATCCATCCTTTTCTTAATCGATCCGCGCCTTCTCCACCCCTTATTTTTCAAAGCTCAACGCCCACAATGCGCCTCCTGGTCCTCGTCCTCGTCCTCCCCCTCCTCTTCCCCCGTGACCATCCACGCCTTCTCCCCCTGTCCTCCCACCACCGGAACGTCCACCGAAATCTAACTTGATCTCCCAACCCAAACCCACAACCTTTCCAAGCGCTGCCCCAACGCCATTTGAGCACTACGGCTACATCGGTGCTTTCGCAGACGGCAACACACAATGCACCGGCACGCCCATGAACTATATCCAACTCAGAGACGCCTCGCAATGCTTCACTTTCGTGCCGACCCTTGATACTATCGGTATGGGTGAATCATATTCCATTTTCAACCTTTCTCTTCCCTTATTCGTACCCAAATTCCATGAGTCCCAAGGCATTTATCATGCTTGAAGGCACGTCTGCGATACAAGAGCGATACTCACACTGCAACAATATAGATTTCGGCGACGGCTGCGGCGAGTATTCCTCATACCCTATCTCTGGTCGGATACTGCGTGCACGGTTAATGCTGGACGGGCTATACAACCGGGGTGGCATTGGCAACTGAATACGAGGGGATGTTGAAGTCAGAAGTACTTCGGGGGCCCTTATGAAAGTATTATCTTCAGATGGAACCCGAACGTTAAGGGCGCGTAGGGTGGCTGGTTTTCGTTTGGCCTGGTTATGTGGGTGGAAGGGACGCGTCAGTCTTCCAAAAGAACGGATTGTCGTTTATGAGAGTATATATTTCGTGCGTGTTCTTCAGACAAGATCCTTGAGTATTGATTTCCCTATCTAATCAATCATGGAGAAATGAAGTTTCCCGTATGCACGCCATGAGTCCGCCGCTCGATAAAAACATCTATTTCTTCGTACACTCGTACTTTGTCACATTTCGTACTTTGCACCCATGATAACGAGAAACGCCCATTCAATGCTTCACACAGTACCCTGATTATGTATCGTAGAAGAAGAGTTGATGTCGGGGTATAGAAAGCTGCGGTGGTAATTGTGTACAGTCTGACAAGATAGAAGCTGGTTGCAATGGTGATAGGATCAGTATGGCTGGCCATAGACAAGCAAGCTTTCCAACGATTAGCAATCGTAAATGCACGGTAAAGCTGCGGTTTCTGTCATGGCAATGACGGCTGCTATCGATATTGCTTGTGGATTGGCATCGAAAATTCTCAAGTTGACGAATGTTGGCCCATCAGTACTGTTGATTGTTATCGTACTGGTAAGGCGCTCCATTGGGAACAGGACGTCTCACTTGGGAGTTTCGCAGGCTCCCAATTGGTGGCTGAGGGAGCGGTCCTGAAGGTGGCGGCGCAGGTCGAATTGGCAATGTCGTTATAGGATTGAAGTTACCGCTATCCCTGAGCTGACTCGGAAGACCTCCCGTAGGACTGAAAGCTTCTCCATCGCGCGACCGGCCTGATGGCGGACCTGAAAGATTGCTGGAGGTACGTGGAGGGAAGCCTTGCCGATCGAAGCTCGCGCTCTGAGAAGGGTTCAGGCCTTCGCTATAAGGGTCTCGTTGGATTGCGGTGATTGGCGTAGCTTCTGCTATAGGTATGACACCGGAAGTAGGAGTGAATGTTGGATTTGATGTGGTAGAGGCGGAGGTCACAGACTCTTTGGGCGATGGCTGTGAGTCTTGACGTAGGAAAGATCTAGTAGCGGGCGACAGCTCAGGACCAAGATGAGATTTGCGGTTGTTGCGCTCCATCATCGAGACTGCCCATTCCTCTAGATTGACTGGTGTTCGTTTTGCGGCTTTTAGGAACATGTCATTGTCCTATGTGTCGATCTTGTAAGCATGATGTACGGAGCTGAGGGATCGTGGGAACATACAAAAAGTTGACGAGGGGTCGGACGATCGTTAGGACTTTTGAGAAGACACTTCTGAATCATGTCGTCCAGGATGGGGGGGAAGGCATCGCTCTCCGGCAGTCTTGGAGCAGGCTCATGGACAATTTGCTGAAGAAGATCTAGTATGCCCATAGGCCCAGCGCTCGCCCGATCACCTGCAGCTGCATCGCTTGAATCAAAGGGGAACCTCCCAATAGCGAGCTCCATGACAGTCAAGCCAACACTCCAGACATCAGATTTGATGGAGTACTTGGCTCCTTGAATCCTCTCCGGGGCCATGTACGTTGAAGTGCCGACGAATGTATCAGCGATCGAATTCACTAGCTCACCCGAAACACCAAAGTCGCACAGCTTGATCATGCCTTTGGAATTTACTAGCACGTTCGAGGGTTTGATATCGCGATGCATGATCCGATGTACATCGTACAGGTAATTGAGTCCACTCAATATTGCTTCGGTGATTTTGCCAAGGACATCCACTCGTACGGGACCGAAGTCTTTGGAGATGCGATCGAGGGATCTGGGCAGACATCAGAAACGCCAGGAATGTACTTGAAACAGAAGTTCTTACCCGCAATCCATATACTCCATACACATGATCACATCCCCCGAGTTGTGGAGGAATGCACCGTAAAAGGTAACGATATTGGGCGAAGTGCAATCATGCATGATGTGTAGTTCTCGAACGATTTGCTTTCGGATGTCCTTCTTGGCTTCCACGTGGATGACCTGTTGTAACTTTTCAGCACGTGGAATCATATCTCAACGAGGACACCTCCTTTCCTACCTTTTTTGCCATGACCACCTTTGTTGCTGCATGCATGACCTTGCTAACAGTGCCTCCATTACCAGCTCCAAGCTCTTTCAGCACGACTAAGTCTTCATTGCGAAGGTCCAGCTTGAACTCGACCCCAATCTCTAAAGTGTCTGACCTCGTTATGTTGTTTCCAAGAGCCCCAGGTATCTGTGCATCACCTGCTGAGGGTGCTGGTGATTTTGCTGGTGGAGCACTTAGAGCAAGGCCTTTGACGTTCTTGCGGCCCAACGTCCGCGTCTTCATGTCTCCTGACATTCTCAACAGAGACTAGTAGAAACTGAATTGATGGAAAGATCTGTGTCGTGTGGGTAAAGAAGTATTTGTATGCTGCCGAGAAGTAAGCTAAGACTCAATAGTATTTGATAGGGTGCGGACAAGCCCACGCAATCAGCGCTCGATGCCGTGCTCAGTGTGACCTTGAAAGGGACACTAGTCCTTGGATTGGATATAGTCTGTATTGTATCATATAATACTGGCCATTAGACTAGCATAGCGCTGTTGGTGACCGTAAAGATCCCAGTTTAGTCTCGAGCAAGCTCATGCACACAAAGGGAGTTGCTGCGACCAGAATTGAATTCATCCCAGATCCGACCGGGATTACGCTAAGGCTGCACTGCAGATCCCAGCTAGCCTTGTTCGGAATATTATGTCAGCAGTATATTTAGGCACAGCTTCAAAGCACACATTGCAGACAACACTATTAGACATCATTCGAAGGGTCTAAGATGGTCATAGTTTTCACTCCTGCCTGGTGAAACACAGTTATGCCCTGTCCTTACCGGTAGGCTTCTTACAAGTCTTACCTCCAAAATTATCAACACAATGAGCGCCCTCCGAGACCTTATTATAGGTGAGGCCGAGCTTGAGGACGATGAAGGCGAGGAATCCTACGACGAAGAGACAGGTGAAGTAAGGAGGAAGACAAATGGAAAAAATGGTGTCAATGGTCATCTTGACGACTCGAGTGAAGAAGATGAGGACGACGACGATGAGGAGGCAGCGAGAGCGGTAAATCCTCTAGGCTACCATGACCTCCGACCTACATGCTGATTATGGTGCTGTGGCAAACAGATTAGGGAAGGCTTCATTGTCGACGACGCCGAGGAGCCTGAAGAGAAAGAACGAAGAAAACGAGAGAAGAAGCGTAGGAGGGAGGAGCGAGAGGAAGAGGAGGCTGGCCTGGATGAAGAAGATCTTGATCTCATCGGGGAGGCCAATCCCGAGTTTGAGCAGCGAGTTACTAGCGAGGTAGGTAGGAGCACATCCACGGATTTGGTAGTCCCACTAACATACGCCGTAGCCCAAGTTCAAACGCTTAAAGCGGGGACACAAAGAAGACGAGGACGCGCGACCAAAAGGCATAAATGATATCTTCGACGATGAAGAAGACGAGGATGCTCCGCCCGCCGGGCCGCGTGGTCTCGAGGACGAGTTCAAAGACTTTATCGAAGAAGACTACGAAAACGAAGACGGTGCGCAGGAAAACGAAGATGACGCAGATATCGCGCGGAAACCGAACAGGAATGTCGTTGGGCTGCAAGATGCTTCTGGTCTCGACGAGATGGCACTAGAAGACATGAAAGAGGCTTTTGGTGATGGGTTCGATTACGACTGGGCTTTGGAACTTCAGCACCAAGAAGAAGAGCAGGAAGCAGGACGTGGCGACCTCGATTATCCAGATTCGATGTTGAAAGGCATTGAGCTCAAGGATGTTTTCGAGCCTTCTCAGCTCGTCGACCGAATGCTGACGGATGAGGATAACCGGATTCGGTCTACTGATGAACCAGAGCGATTTCAGTTGGCCAGAAAACCTTATAAAAATCTCGAGCTTACGGAAGAAGAGAGTAGGGAAGAGCCAATATGGATCTCGGATTTGTTGTTACCCAAGAAGGCACTCGAGTCACAATTTCGGGAGCCGTTCCAGAAAGCCATCGCGAAGGTACTTGAATTCATGAATGTCGACGAATACGAGGTACCCTTTATCTTTCAGCACCGCAAGGACTACTTGATCCACGCGCATAGAGTGCAGATTTCCCCAGATCCATATAATCCGAATGGCCCTGATTACGAACCACGAGCAGAGAAGCTACTCAATCAGACTGACTTATGGGAGATTTTTGATATGGATCTAAAGTTCAGGGCACTCATCGAGAAACGTCATGCGTTACAGAAGACTTATGATAATCTCTCAAGTCTGTCTGAGAATTGGCATGACCCCGTTTTCGAGGAAATGCTTCCAGCCGCGGTCACTATGGAGGAATTACAAGACGTGCAGGATTATTTACATTTCCAACACTCTTCGAGGCTGGCAGATGTAGCACTTCTTAATGGCGCTGGCACCAACGGTACGCAGCGTCGGCCCGGTGCGTCAAAAATGATCTGGGAACGCATAAGGAGCGGAAAAGTCTATGGTCTGGTGCGCGCGTTTGGCATATCTGCAGACGCTTTCGCACAAAACGCGTTGAAGCGTGAAGGAAGAAGGCAATTCACAGAGGATCCTACCCAACGCCCTGACGACATGGCTGACAATGAAGACATACTGGACCCACCTGACTACTCGTCCGGAGCTCAATGTCTACGAGCTGCCAAGGCAATGTTTGCCGAAGAGATAGCATTAAGCCCGAAGATGCGAAAAGTCGTTCGCCAAACCTATTTCATGAATGCGATCATCGACTGCTTCCGAACTGAAAAAGGTATGCGCAAGATCGATGAGCAGCATCCATACTACGACTTCAAATATCTACGCAATCAGCAACTTGCAGACATCGTGCCAAAGCCGGACCGCTTTCTTCGTATGCTGAAAGCTGAAGAAGAAGGACTCGTCGAGGTGAAGGTCCGGATTGAGAATTCTGAGAGTTTCAGAAAACGGCTCTACAGCGAGCTAGAGTCGGACAATTTCAGCGAAATCGCGGATGCTTGGAATCGTGAGCGAAGAGAAGCCTTGGACATGGCTCTGATGAAGCTAGAAAAGATCATGGCACGAGGCGTCAAGGAGGCCATGAAGGCTGAGTGCGAAAAGGAGATTGCCAAATACTGTCGTGAAGAATATCTCAAGAAGCTCGATCAGGCTCCCTATAAACCAAGGGGTATGATTTTGGGAACGATACCGCGAGTCCTAACACTTTCTAATGGTAACGGCACGATGAGTAAAGACGCAATATGCTGGGCTTTTGTCGACGAGGACTGCCGGGTCCACGAGAACGGAAAATTCACAGACCTCCTGGTGGGAGACCCTGACCGACAGACAGAAGATGGTGCCGATGTCGCAGCGTTGATGGAAATTGTTGCTCGACGCAAACCTGACGTGATCGGTGTGTCAGGGTTTTCAGCAGAAACGCGCAAGCTCTACAAGCAGCTCGAAGAGGTTGTGGAGCGGAAGCAAATTTCAGTGGAGTTCGATGATGAGGATGGCATTCCCCGAAGTGACAAGATTGAAGTCGTGGTTGTCAACGACGAAGTTGCGCGACTTTATCAGACCAGTGAGCGAGCTCATACGGATCATCCTGGATTTGCACCATTGACGAAGTATTGTGTGGCACTCGCCAAGTATCTCCAAAACCCCATGAAAGAATACGCGTCACTTGGGAAAGACATTATCTCGCTCAATTTCGACCCAGCTCAACGCTTCGTCCCTGAGGAAAAGATCATGAAGGCTTTGGAAACTGCAATGGTTGATATGGTCAATCTATGCGGTGTCGAGGCGAATGACGCCGTCAGTGATCTTTACACAGCCAACCTACTTCCATACGTTTGTGGACTTGGGCCTCGAAAAGCTGCTCAATTTGTCAAAGTAGTCAATCTCAATGGAGGTGTTGTAGGTTCAAGGTCAGAAATGGTTGGTGACATGGACCGTAACATATATCCTGCGGTCTCAGGGAGAGTATGGAACAACTGTGCCAGCTTTCTATACCTCGAATACGATCCAGGTGAATCAGATGCCGACTACTTGGACAATACCCGAGTCCATCCTGAAGACTACGAACTAGGACGGAAGATGGCTGCTGACGCCCTGGAATTGGATGAAGAAGATATTGAAGCTGAGGTGCAAGAACATGGTGTAGGTGCCATTGTTAAGAAGCTCATCAAGGACGATGCACAAGACAAAGTCAACGATCTGATTCTCGAAGAATACGCCGAGCAACTTGAAAAGAGCTTCAATCAGAAAAAGCGGTCTACTTTGGAGACCATCCGTGCCGAACTGCAGACACCATACGAAGAATTACGAAGAGGCTTTGCGTTGCTGTCAACCAATGACATTTTCACCATGTTCACCGGCGAAACGACCGATTCATTGTGTGAAGGGATGATTGTCCCTATCTCAATCAAAAAGGTTGCAGATGACTACATTGAAGGCAAGATGGACTGTGGTATTGAGGGCACAATTCCTGCACTTGCCATCTCAAATCGATCCGATGTGTCAGCTAAGCAACTGTTCTCAGCACACCAGACAGTGCAAGCCAAGATCACCTATCTCAATCGCAAGCAGCTCTCAGCTAACTTCTCTCTTCGAGAGGATGAGCTCCAGCGACCGTATCGCAAGGAGGTCGATCGTATGCGTGATGAATGGGATGATGAAGAGGAGAGGAAAGACAAGGCATCGATGATGGAGAAGAACGATGTCTCTGGTCGTACCCAGAGAGTCATCAAGCATCCTCTTTTCAAGCCATTCAACAGCACACAGGCTGAAGAGTATCTCGGCTCTCAAGCCCGTGGTGACTTAGTCATTCGACCGTCGTCCAAGGGTCAGGACCATCTTGCCGTGACCTGGAAAGTCTCAGACAATATCTACCAACACATCGATGTCCTCGAACTCAACGGCACCACCGGCACCACTCTCAAAATCGCAGGTCGCTACAACTACAGCGATCTCGATGAACTCATTGTCAACCACGTCAAGGCAATGGCCAAGAAAGTGGATGAGATGATGTTGCATGAGAAGTACAAGGATCTCAGCAAAACTGACATCGGTATGGATTGAAACCCCCTGCCCACTCTACTTGTGAAGTTGAGACTAACAATTCATCTAGAACACTGGTTGACGACTTACACCCAAGCCAACCCCAAGCGCTCGGTCTATAACTTCTGCATCGACCCCAAGCATGCAGGATATTTCCTTCTATGCTTCAAAGCTGGCCAGCACGCGCAGGTACAGAATTGGCCTGTGAAGGTTGTTCCGCAGGCGTTTGAGTTGCAGAGGAATATGTATCCTGATATGAGGGCGTTGTGCAATGGTTTCAAGCTTCTCTTCGAGAATATGCAGCGCTCGAAGAGAAGGTAGATTGTTCCTTTATTCTTCTTCGAGAATTCGGTCTCGATTAGGGGCAAAAGTCACGCGGGCGGCATTGAGCGGGCGTGGAGGATTCGAGAAGCATGCTTGCGTTTTACTGATTGCGAAATGTACCATTAGATTCAGAAGATACGCCCACACTTTCGGGCATGATATGAGAAGCAATTGAAGCATGTACATCACAAGACATTAATGATGACTCGATTTGCGACCCTGGTGCTACCCTCTTGCTGCACGTACCGCAGCAAGTGCTTCGGCAACAACCCTCCTCCCCCGC
>JAABUS010000913.1_pt1 | contig 70222 bp, 64 predicted proteins | sample 5560161 | NCBI WGS metagenome assembly JAABUS01 (sample SAMN10711885, study PRJNA513376) | rock metagenome | isolation source: Antarctica rocks | place: Antarctica: Victoria Land, Trio Nunatak nord | collected 2016-01-04
CTGAAGGGGTGAGGGAGGGTGAGGGAGGATGGGGAGAGGAGAGGGGGAGGGAGGGAGGTGACTGAGGGGGTGAGAGAACGCATGCGTTGCAAGGACGCAAGTCGTTGATGGTGGTTGGCGATGCAAGCGTAGATGAGGAATGCCAGTCGGTAACATCTGGGCGGGCGTTCAGACGTCCAGTGTGTTAACCCACTGGGTACTAAGACCCAAACTCAATGACACATGGCGAGAAGTACGATACCCATTGTTGTGTCATGGAGGGCTCGTGAAAGCGCAATAAGATGTGCGGATTCAAGCGGACTCGGGGAGAACAGTGTGTGATAATCAATGTCGAAAATTTAGGCGTGCGGTGGAAGGTACATAGGAGAAGTACGCACTATACCCCGATGCAATTTCCAGGCCTTCTCGAGCAACTAAGGGGAGCTGGAGCTGCTATAACTCAATCGCGGGGATACATAGCATGAGAGAAAGTTCTCTGCCACCGTAGAATCTCGAGTACCTTGATCCGTTGTGCGTCAGGTTTTCATAAAACATGGTCAGAGGTGATGTGAGATATCATAATTAGACATTTCCTGTAAGAAAAATGGAAGCTTTTGCAGCATTTTTCCCGTGTGGTCGGATTCCTCTTTCGTCGAGTTGCAGCCTTTTAACTGCTGTTCGGGACAGCTATCTATTCGCTGAACTCCCCTGTAGGTGCATATTATCATGATTGTGTGGGTGTGCTTTATGCAGCCGAGCAGACAGCGAAGCATTCAGCCTTGCCCCTCCATTTTCCATCATGAGGGGATCAAGCCGCTATGACGGCCTTTGCTGCTAGCGTCGAACCGTACAATTCCTAACCATCAGAGACTGTGTTCAATGTTTTGAACCCTTCAGTCGAGAGTCTTTTGCACTAAGCATGGCTGGAGTGAGAAGCCCTCCGTTAGGAAGACGATTCGAGCAGACGATGGCGATGAACGCTCACCGAGAGGCTGAGAATCATGATGAAGAACCGGCATGGAGGAAGGAGGTTCTTGAGATGGTTCAGCGCAGATATCCTCCTACAGACTGTGAGACCAACAATACTCACAATCCAGGCTACTATGCATCGGTGACGAACATGTGGCGACCAAGCGAGTTCCTCCAGCTTAACACGGAGCCTCCACCTAGAGAAATACGATCCGCCCAGGCAATGCCCAATCCTCCATTCTTGGCCAGCGAGGTTGAGATGCCGGCCAGCCAAGAAAAACTACCGGTTCCCGTTACTCCCTCGGCCGATGCTACCACTGCGGAGCTTCAAGCCCATATTGAAACGCTCGAAGAACGCCTTAGAGCAGCGGAGGTTCGAATAGAAAATCTGCAAAGGCAACACGGTGATTCTCAACGAGCGTACGTACAGGCAATATACGAAGGCCAAGAAGTCGAGTTGGCGAGATTGAAAAGAACGAACAACGCGTTAAAGAGACTGCTAGACGAAGCGCAGGATGACAGAGAAGAGCTACAGAAGGAGCTCCGTGAAAGCAGAGCCCGGGAAGCAGACTCAGACCAGCAATTACATCGTATTAATCTTGAAAACGCACGTGTACTTGCGGAAGCTGAACAACTGAGAAAGTACGAAGGCACCCACCAAAGCGCGACAGTACCGTGGACGGTTCGACGAAGTCAATTGGAAGATTGTCTTCATCAGGCACGCCGAACCCGAGCTCTCGATGAAGAGGAATCAACCGAATACATGCCAAAATCTAGCCGCAGGAGAAGAGGTACAGGAGGCGGATGGGATTTACCCAAGGGACAAGCGAATTGGAAGAGTTGGCTTCCGTGATCGACATCGAGATGTTGCGGAGACCCTGGACCAACTGCTTGGATCATACATGCCCTTCATGCGTTCTTTGCGCTGCCTATTTTGAAAAAGAATCAGACGGATCTGCAGCTACCTAGTGCCGAAACAAGACCTGCATCTTTTCCAGCAATACTTGAAGAGGGAAGGCCGATCTCGAGATTGAACGGAGCCCGGGTGGGAAGACGGATGGATGGCCGACTATTTGAGTCCTCTAGCCGTGACAGCGGTGGAGATACTTGATGGGATCGTATTTCTTTCGAACATGCGTAGCCATTAGCTCAACAGCGTATCCAGATCTCGAGGGCATGCAATTACAATTGGTGTATACTAACAAGGTGTCTGTGGGAGCCACCCGTAAAGACCTGCCTGGATTCACGTTGCTAGGATGCACATTTTTAGATAGCCGTCATCACTCTTCTCTTGTATGAGGAAGTAGCAGCACTGACTCAGATTGATGAGATGATATTCGGTTCCTCTGCCACGTGAAGTATCGGCCATAGTCTATTCCCATATCGTAGACGTCAAGGGTGACTTTGATTTGCGTCGGCATCGTTCTTTCATCCGATTTGATATAATGAATTCGACATGACTTCGAGTGTCTCACCTGTGAGTTGCGCTGAGCGAAGTGCATGTCATCGTTCGGAGAACGCTCGAATCTGGCCGATTGACCGAGAAAGCACGACACGAGCATCGATCACCAGCATTGTGGTCCAGTATGAAGTGATTGTACAGAGTTGGTTGAGTGTTCGTGAAGAGATGCAGACGGTCGATGTCGACCTTGCGGAGAGGACAATATCCGCCAAGACCTTATAGGTACGGCCCTACCAAGAATGGAGTATCTCTCAGAGCTCATCGCGACCAAAACTAGATCATCGTTGCATACCAAATTTCCAGCACCCATACACTACTCACCCTCGGACATCTAGACTTCTCTATTACTTATACCATAACATACCATTACATCCGCAGCCATGGTATGCCTTTTCCTCCTCTCCCCACAATGTTTAACTAACAGCACCCCCCTCCAGGCCCGCAACAGCGAAAAGGCGCAATCCATGCTCTTCCGCTTCCGCGCCGCCCAAGCCGCCGACCTCGGCATCCTCGACGCCGGCCGCACGCGCCGCCCCAAGCTCATCACATCCGTGAGCTCGATCCCCGTGTGCGAGAAATGGCGCGGCCAAGTCCTCAAAGAAATCTCCCGCAAGGTATCCCGGATCCAGGAATCCAGCCTCTCGGACTTCCAGATCCGCGACCTCAACGACGAGATAAACAAGCTGATGCGCGAGAAGCACATGTGGGAGGTGCAGATCCGGGAGATGGGGGGCCCGAATTACATGAGGGGCGGGGGCAAGGTGTATGATGATGCGGGGAACGAGATTTTGGGGGCGGGTAAGGGGTATAGGTATTTTGGAAGGGCGAGGGAGTTGCCGGGGGTGAAGGAGATGTTTGAGGTGAAGAAGCCGAGGGAGGATAAGGGGTTGGAGAGCAGGGCGGATTTGAGGATGAGGGTTGATGCCGGGTATTATGGGTATAATCTGGATGAGGAGGATGGGACGCTGTTGGCTTATGAGAGGAGGAAGGAGGAGGAGGCGAGGGAGGCGTTGAGGGGACAGGGGGAGAAGGAGGTGGATGGGTGGGAGGTGTTGCCGGGGGATGGGGGGGATGGGGTGGGGTGGAGGTTGCCGAGTATGGACGAGGTGCAGGAGGAGTTGGTGGAGAGGAGGAGGAGGGTGTTGTTAGATAAAATGGGGTGAATGACTGATAACCCGAATCAGAATCCGAATCAGAATCCGAATCACGGTACACTGTTGCTATCCTACGATGTCGTGCATGTGCTGCACATGAAGATTGGTCATCCGGCCTCTGAGAGCCTTTCGTTCGCCCTGAGCTTTTGGTCTGCTTTGCGACCTTGACTTAGGCTTGCATACAGAGTCTGCGCACTGGTTCGCTTCGCATCTGCAAAGCTGGCCAGTGACACGTCGTCAAGCACAAACAGCCCCAAAGTGCCGACTCTCCATCTATGGATCATCCAAAGCGCCGTGGCTTCAATATCTGGAGTCCCTCCTTTCTGCAGTCTGCCAATCCCGCGGGCCGCTCTGCTGAGAAACTCCACTATATCATTCGTTGGCACACTGTATTTGTAATAAATCTCAGGGTTGTACAAGTTCAGATGGTAGAGGAGATAGTCGGCTAGAATGGTCGGGGGTATGATCGTATCTTTCACGCATCCACAGAGTGCAAGCTTGAGCATGGACTCTGCGTTTGGAACGAAAGGAATGAATACGCCGGGTGAATCGATCAGATAGACCGCTGGCCTTTCTTGATCTGCTTCGAGGATCTTGACGTCCGAACCCATCTTTCGCGTGACCCCCGGCTGCGCACCTGTACGGGACGCCTTTGGCCGGTGTAAAGTGAAATTCCGCATAGCGTTGAGTAGGGAGGATTTCCCAACATTCGGCATACCAACGACCATCATCCTGAAGGGCAACAATGAATCTTTTGCTGCAGCACGCTGCTGTACAGCGTCGAGCAGGAGGCGCATGGAATTGGTATTTCTAGGATCATTGAAGATGACTTTGGAAGGATAGTGCCATTCTTGGGTAATATCTTTGATCTATACCTGATCAGCAAGTGGCCGGTACAATGGTCTCCCCACTCTCTCGCTTAAGCGTGAAACTTACAGACTTGAGTCGCATTTTGTCCCTGTACTTCGTCCCTGCGTGACCGAGGTCTGTCTTTGTATATATGATCACCCGCTCTTTTCCAGCAAGATTTTCCTCGAACAATGGGTTACTGGAGGTGATAGGTACACGAAAGTCCCTGCACTCAATGATGAGATCGATATTGGACAACATGGTTTTCATCTTTTCAAGTCCCGCACGATGGTGACCAAGGAAGTATGACCGAGGGAGGGATTCGAGGTTGGGGAACACCCGCCGAGGAATGAAGGACGCCATATATTGAGATTGCTAGCAGAGTCATTTTGAGTGTATTACAAGAGACCCTAATAATGTATGGCTCATTAGATTGCTTTCGCGGTTGTGTTAATAGATTGCTGGACGGGGCGAATAAGTGGTCTTTGGAGTGGACGTCTTCAAATATAATTGATTTGGCATGGCTGATCATTCGTTGCCTCAGTACTCAGACCTGGCTGCAGAAAAAACCTTGAACCCTAAAGTGAGTCCTAAATACTTGCTTAAGTTAGAACGGCGCTAGAGTTGAAGCTAGACAGTAGTTTATACGCGATAGTTTGAACTAGATTTTAGTATGTCTAAATATATTCAAATTTAATATAGAAAATATTTTAGCAAATTTTCAAATTTTTTTTGCAACAAATCTGAGAGCAATATAATTTAATTTGAAAAAAAATCGACTTTTTTGTTAATAAATGTATTAAGATTGTCTTTTTACAATTTAAGAATATTGTTAATCAACTTTATTGCGCAATACAATATTAATTATAGTTATTATAAATATTATTGTTGTTTGATTTGCTACTCTTGTCTATATTTTATCTAATAATACTAGAATTAAATACATGTTATATTTAATATATTCTTATTATTGCTTTCAAGTTGTAATAATTAAAAAGATCGAAAAATTTAATATTTATTATGCAATTTTTAAACTCGATTAGATTTTGTACTTTATATTTGAAATTTTTTACAATTCTACAATTTGAGCAATCGATCAATTAATAGTCTTATAGATACTTAAATTTACTCAATTGCTATTGTTGTTATATATTAGATACTTTATAAATCGATACAAAAACAATAAATATATTTAGAAGTAGCAAAAGTATCGAAAAAATACAAATAAATTAAAAACATATTAAAATAGTTGTACAAATTTATTTTAATTTCGAGATAAAACAAAAGCAAATTAATAGATTAATATAAACAATAATCGATAACTTAATTGTTATAGCAAAGATTAATTTTAAAAAAAGTTTGCTATTTTAGACAACGTTATTTATATTTGATATTTCGAAAATTGTATTAATTATTATATTGTTGTTAATTTTAAAAAATAATCAATATAAAAAGTTAAATAGTATTTCAAAATATAAATTGTTAATATTAAACAATAACAACAACAACTTAAAAATATAAGACAAAATAAAATCGAATAGTTTTATATATAGTTAGTTATACTATTAATATTAAAACAAGAAAAAAATAACTAAACTAATTTTGTTCTAATATTTATTAGTTCGAAAATTGCTATTAGTTGATATTTTAACAATAAGATATTAAAATACAAATTTTTCTCTTTTAAACTATATATACTAACTATTAACAAGCTTTATTTAATCAAAAAGTAACAAAAGTTCAAAATCGAATATTCAAATTTTAATATATTTTGAATATAACTATTAATCGAAATTTTAATATTAAAAATATTTGTTATTTTAAATAATAAAATCGAGAAAATAATTTGAAGTTAATATAGATTTAACAAATAAATTATAGTATTGCAAATATTATTAAATTATTCTAAAATATTTTTGCAATTTATTAAGATAAAAAAGACAATCAAAAATATATTAAATTTTTAATTTTTTTATCGAATATTTTAAAAAATGTATTTGATATATTAAAAACAATAATATATATAAATAGTATTAATTTAATACTTTAAGTTTGCAAGTTCTTTTAACAATAAATAAAAAATCTTAGATATTCGAAGAAAATTACGCAATAGATATTTTTCTTAATAGTATCAATAGTTAAAAGTAACAAAAAACGTATTTAATATATCTTTAAAAAAAGATTGTATTTGTATTTATTTTTTAAAATTTTAATTTGTATTAAAATCTATAGAATAGAAGTAAACAATTTAAATATTAGACAAATTATTTAATAACTTGTATTTAGAAATATTAATCGAATATATTAGTATTTTAAATGCGCAAATCGATATATCGAGAAACAAATATATTTTATAATATTATATTTAAAGTAATATATAAAACTTCGAATTTTTAAAGTGTTAATCGATTTCGAAAATATTAATATTAATTTTGTTGCAACTATCGAAGAAATAAATAATACTAATAACAAAATATTTAAAAAAAAAAAATATTAGTAATTAAATAGTAAGTCTTGATAAAAATATTTTGCAATTAGAATAAAATATTGATAAAAACAATATAGTTGCGTTAGTAAATAAATTAGATACTATATATTGTTGCAATTTTGAAAAAAATATATAGAAACTAATTAATATTTTAAGCAATTGCTATCGAAAAATCGAATTGTTGTATTTTAACAACAAAATAATTAGTAGTATAAGTTTTGCAAAGTAAGATAAAATTTAGTCTAAATTATATTGTTTAAGTTGCAATTTAAACAAACAAATATTTATTATTTTTTATAGCAAAATTAATATTTAGAATACTTGAATATTAAAAAAGAAAATCTAATTTAAAAAACAATTAAAAAACTAAAGAATACAAAAAGTTTATATAGTATTTTTCGATTTTTATTTTAAATTTTATTTAAGTTTAATTATATCTAATAAGATATTAAAGAATCTAATAATTTAAAACAAATATATAATTGATAAAGCAACTCTTAAGAAAATTATAGAAAATATATAAGATAACGCAAAACAATACAATATCGAAATGCTTGCAATTTTAAAACAAAATCAACAATTAAATATTAAATTGAATAAAACAATTGCAACAAGATTATGTAACAAATACAAAGTAAACAAAGAATTAATAAACAAAGTAGTTGTAATTTTCGAGTAGCAACAAATTTTCTATCTAATTAAGATTAATTACAAATCTTCAACAAAGAATAACAAGAAACAAAAGAAGAAAAATAGATAAAAAACAAATATAGAATTGTCAAATACAAATTCTATTAATTAAAAAAAAAAAAAAAAACTGTATTAAGAACTAAGAATTAACAAATATTAAGAAACAAACAAGATAGAAATTCTTTGAAAACGCTTTCGAGAATACTTAGAATTAAAAAACAAAAGTTGCTAAAAAAAAATTTAGAAAATATTAATAAAAATCTACTATTGTCGAAAGAAAAACAAAAAATTAAGAAACAAAGAAAAAAATTAAACTATCTAAACAACTATAAACTTAGTTCGACTATTAAATGCGTACAACGCAATTTTAACAATTTAACAAATTTCAATAGAAATAAACGCAACAATCGCGATAAACAAAGTTGTACAAATATAAATTTAAAAGATTGCAAAAAAGACTAAAGTATATATTTTGTATTGTTAGATATTTGCAACAGCAATATATTAAAAATTAAAAAAAATCGAGAGCTTTTATCTAAATTTAGAATTTTTCTTAAATTTAGATTTATTGTTGTTGTCTATATACTTGATTTTTAGAATTTTGTTGTTATTTATATTTTTTGTTGTAACAAAGAGTTCTATATAATATTAACAATTGTATTTAGTATTGTTTTTGCTCAATTTAACAATACTTACTATATATAGATTTATAGTAAAATTTTTGAAATATCAATTAATAAACTTTTTAATTAATAATGTTTTTGCTAGATACAACGCTATATTCTATATATTTTTCGATTTTTTTTTTTTTAAATATTTGCTTAATTCAATAATTTCAAACAATTTTTTTACAAATAAATTAAGTTTTAACAAATATAAATTTGTAAATATTTAATTCTTAAATAACTTGTTGCTATTTTAAAAAAATATTAAGCGTTTTTTTTAAAATATTTTTAAATTTAAGTTTAGTAATTTTAGCAATTAATTTATTTCAAAATTAAAGTTTTCTCGATTTTAAAGATTTACTAAACTATTAATTAATATTGCATTTTGCAATTTCTTCGATATTGTTAATATATCGATTATATAAAGTATGCGCAATAATATTTAAATATAATTTAATATATTTGTTGTTTTTTTCTAAAAAACAATTGCAATTTTTCTAAAAGTATATTTTAAAAGTTTGATATTTGCGTGTTTAATAATATAGCGAAATATTATATATAGCTCTATATAATTGCAAAAGTTCTAATAATTTCGAAATTCTTAATTAAGAATTAATAAAGTCGCAATAGTTAATTGTGCAAATAGTAGTTTGTAAAACTAATTTTTTATATATTAAAGTAGTTTTATTCAAAATTTAGTAAACTTTTTAATATAAGATTTGAAATATATTAAAGTATTATTAATAGTTTTAAAATTATACTTCTTTTAATAAGTTAAACGCATTATAATGTTAATTACGCGAGATTTATAACTTTGTAAAATTAGTTTTTTAATATTCTAAAAGTTGTTAAATTAAACAATACGTTTGCGTTATTATTTGACAATTATATATTAAAGACTTAATCTATTTTTAAAACATATATTATCGAAATAGATATAATAAATTAATTGTATTATATTGAAGCTTAGATATTACAACTCAATTATTAATATTAGTTAATTAAAACTATCGAAAAAGAGTTCAAATATATATTTTTACAAAACAATTGTTGATTTTATTCTTTTATAAGTTTTTAGATTATTTGCGCAAATTTGTATACTATTGTCGAATTACAAATTATTGCTCTCAAATTTAATTTGTATAAAATAAAATTTGTTAATAATATTAATATTGTTAATTGTTAAACTTTTATTCTTGAAAATCGATTTTATAGAATAATATTTAATTCGATAAGATTTTAGCAATTAAATAGATAGTATAGATATTAATTAAAGAAATTAATTTTCTAATTTCTTGTACTTTGAATTTATAAAGAAATCTTGTATAGCAATCTTAATATATTGCAGTTAAATTTATTTTGTTAGTTAAACAATACTAATTAGATAAATTATTACTTATATCTATATTAAATTTAATATTTTCGATTTTTATTATAAGTAGTCGAATTGAAAACAAATAAAATCGAGAATTTTATATCTTTTTTTTTAACAAAATTAAGTTAGATCTATAAGATTTAAATATAAGAATTGTTGTAATAAACTTAAATTATTTTATTTTATTAACTCTTTTATTTTTTTTATCTTTTGTATAATCGAAATTATTATATATTAAAATTGTAATTAAAAACTTTTCTATTAATTTAATTTGTTTTTTGATTTTAGTTGTTAACTTTTTTATATAGTATTAAATCGTGCAGTAAAATATAGTTAAATTAACAAAATATAGCAAATCGACAACTCTTCGACAAACGTTGCTATTGTAAAAATAGAGAGCAAAAATCGACTAAAAATTATTCGATTTGTTAGAATAAAATAAATAATATAGTTTTGATATTGTTAAGAATTAAATTTCAAATATATTTTTGTTGCAATTGCTTTAATGTTTAAAACAATTAACGCTAACAATAAATTTTAGTTAGCAAGAAATATATTTAATTATTGTTGTTTTAATTTTTTCGAAATTAATTAAAGTTTCTTAATCTATAGTTTCTAAGAGTTTTTAATATTTCTCGAAGACTTTATTTTTTATCAATTTATTTAGTTCGAATTGCAATTTATTTATTGCTTAGAATTAATTGTAATAGAATACAATAGTAAACTTCTATAAATTTATTAGAAAAGAGAACTCTTCTTCTTTAATCAAATTCTTATAGATATAATCGAGAAATTTGCTATATTGTTTTGCGAATTTATTGCGATATTGCTCTAACAAAATCAAATATTTGGCAATTGTTAATCTATAACTTAATATTAAATTTGTAATATTTTTTACTTTCTTAAATTTAGTTTTGCGAAATTAATAGATACTTAAAAGCGAAATCGAAATCTTTGAAAATAATAAGCAAACAAAATAAATATTGTTAAAAAGATAATTTTGGCGATTAAAATTTTGCAAAAAAAATAGTAAAACAAAATTTAATATTAGTTCTTTAATAGTTGATAAAAACTCGATAGAAACAAAAATTATAGTACACAAATTTTAATATAGCAAAAAACTCTTCAAATTTGTATACTCTTAAATATATTAAAAGAAAATTGTGTTTATTTCTAAATTAATAAAATAGCAGAAAAAGAGAGTAAATTAAGTTAATTTTGCATAATACTATTTTGCTTACTCAATTACAAGCAAATATTTATAGCAATATTTATAATATTATTAATACAACAAATTAGATTAAACTTTAATATTTTCGATTTTATATTTAGATTATTGTATAGCAATTGCTATTAAATCTACTTTCTTCTTTGTTAAATATAATTTTTTTATTAAATATTTAAATTAAGTAATCGAATTAGCTTTTTGCTTTTTTTTATACTTTGTTTTGCAACTTTTAATACTCTATTTTACTATTAACTTGATATCGAAAGTCTTTGTCAATTAAAAATATTAAGAGTAACAAGATAGCGCTATTTAATTTTGTCAAATATATATATTAATTGCAAAGTATAAAGCTAAAAATTAAATCTATTAATATATTTTAGTTGTTAGATTTATTCTTAAATACAAAACTTATTGTAAATACAACTTGTTCAATTTAATATCTTGAAAATACTCTATAAAATTTGAGCAATATCGCGTAATAATATTGCAATTGAGAAAACTATTATACTATTATATAAAAATATTGTTAAGTTTTTATAAAATTTTTTTTTTTAATTCTTTTATCTCGAAGATTGAGTTTTAATATATAATTTATATTTTTATTGCAATATAACAAATCTTTGTTTACTTTTAAATCTATTTTAATTAAATAGCTATTATTAAGTATTAATATTTTTTATTACAAACAAAAGTTGTATATTATAGTATATATTTTTTAATTTAAGTTATTAACTTTTATACTATTTGCAATCTTTAATTTAAATTAATAATATTCGAAATTTCGAATTTCTATTTTAGACAACAAATATAAAATTACTAAAAATATTAAGATCGAGAAAGCAAATTTTATACAATATTGTATTGTATTAAAGAACAAACTTGCGCAATTATATATAATTTCGAATTGTCGACAACAATTGCAAACAATTTGCACTTTTTAATTGCAAGTTATTTCATTACTTTATAATTAATAAGCTATTAATATATTAATTAAACAAGAATTAACACTAATAAATATAATACAATTCTATATATTGTCTATAAAAAGAAATAAAACAAGATCTAAATTTACGTTAAATATCTAAGAGTTTTTGCAACTTTTTTTGTTTTATATTGCTATTTGCTCTTTATTTTTTATTTTAATCATATAGAGATAGCAATAATTTGTTGTTTATTATAAAAAAAAATATAATTCTTTTTTAGATTTTTTTTGTTTTTTCGATAGCTAATATATATCTATAATTAGTTATTATTAAGCTAGTATATTTATAAATAAATATATCTCGACTTGTATAATTGCTTTTGCAATTTTCTCGATAGTTTAAAATAAACAATATAGAGATATTTTGTATTAAAGAGACAATAAATATATAATACACAACTTGATTATCTTTCGCAATTAATCTATATACTATATTTTTAGTTACAATATTATTAATATAAAATACTATTAATATATCTCGATAACAAAGCGCAAATACTAATTTTATCTAGTATTTTTTAAGCGCGTTCGAGAGTTTGCAATTAATTGTTTTCGAGTTTAAAAATATATTATTTATTATTAGTTTTATATTTGCTATTCTTTTTTAAGTTTTGCTTAATAATTTGTTAACTTATTAATATTATCGATTGCTATTAATATTCGAAATTTGTTTAAACAGCATTTTTTTCTTAATTTATTTTAATTAAATAAGTTAGCAAAACAAAGCAAATTTTATTGTTTTTAACTTCTATTTTGTCTTTTTTGTCAAAAATTTGAAAAATTTAATTTGAGCGCAATAAACTGTTTTAAAAATCTTTAAAATTCAATTCAAATACAATAGATTATTTTAGAAATTTTGAAAATTTAATTTAAACGTAACAAATTATATTAGAAATCTTAAAGATTTAATTTAAACACAATAGAATATATTAAAGATTTTAAAAATTTAGTTCAAACAATCTATAAATATTCGATTTTTCTATCTGTTTAAAATTTACAAAATTATTTTGTAGAATATATTTATATTCTAATTTGTCTATATATATAAACAACAAAAGACAAAAAAAAATATATTAAAAAAAAGATAAGATTATTTATAGTATATATATTCGAAGTAAAATTAATTACAAATATTTAATATTAATATATCTTGCAAATTAAGAAAAAACTAATAGATTTTATCAATAGACAAAAAAAATATAAGAATAGATTGCAATTTTAATTGTTTAGAAATTTATTTATGTTTAGATAGCAAATATAGCAACTCGACTTTCGCAAATAAAAATCTTAATTCGAATCTATGTTTAGACAACAAATATAGTAACTTAACTTTTGCAAATAAAAATTCCAATTCGAATCTATATTTAGAAAATTAACAAATATAAAACAAGTAAAAATTAATACAATCAAAAATATATATAGAAGTAATAGTAATTAATATATATTATAAACAAATATGCGCAACACAAAATTGTCTTTTCAAAAATTCGATTGCATTATAGAATTAGCGCGTTAAAAATATATATATCTTATTGTCTCTAGAAATTTATATTAGCAATAGAGCTAAACTATATAGAATTTAAGCGCTTATTAGATTACTAATTGTATTGTCAATTTTAACAAAATTAATCGAAGATTAAAACTAAAATAATTTATATAAATTGCGATTTGTTTAATTTGCATTCAATATAATGTAAAAACAATTAAAATAATCGAAAAATATTGCAAAAAAGAAACAAAATTAACTTGCAAAAGTTGTTTTTAAAAAAAAATAATCAATTTATAATAATAAGTTGTTTAACAACAATTTTGTCAAACGTATTAAGTTTAATTGCAATATTATTGCTAACAATTGTTAAAACAATTAATCTAAAAAACTTCTTTCTTTCTTTCGACGCTCGATAATATATAACAAGAAAAAGATTGTATAATATATTAAGTCTAATTGTATTATAAATTATTGCATTTATACAATAATAAGCTATAGCAAATAAGATTAAATAAACAAATATTAATATATTTTTGCACAATTAAGAAAAAAAAAACTCGAATATTTTAATCTATTTAGTGCTATTTTTATTTAATATTAAAAAAAATATTATTTAAAATTAAGTTAAAATTATTAGAAAATTAGATTCGACTAAATATTTATAGATAACTCTCTAACTTTACGCAATATAAATATCGAATAAAGCTCGATTTACTAAAATTGTTTTTTTTTAAAACTTAATTTGCTATAAATTTAGACTACAATTAAATATATTAGATTGTTTATCTTTCTACTCTTATATATTATAACAAAAGTATAAGACAAGATTTATAAATATATTAATATTAGTTTATTTATTAAATAGACAAAGCAATACTTAATTTCTATTAATACAATTTTTGAATATTTAAAATTTAGTTATAAATTAATTTATTTTACAAACAACAATTAAGCATATTTTTTTTTATCTACTTAATTACTTTTTTTGCTTTTGTTTTTGTTTTTTGTTTTTAATTTTTAATTTTGTTGTCTCTAGCGCAAGAATAGCAAACAATATTAATATAAATAACAATATTTTTATTACTTTTGACAATATTGTTGATTAAAAGATTAGATACTATTATTATAAACTTGTCTAGCAAAGACTTATATATTAATTAGAACAATATAATTAAGAATAAGACTAAATATATAAATGTCGACAATAAAATAAATAAATAAAAAATTGTAAATAGTAAGATTTTGATAAAAAATAATATTATTAATATAAAGATAAAATTTATATGAACTAAATCGAAAATATACAAATTTATACGCTAATCTATTGCAAAAAAAAGAAATAATCGAGAAAAATTAATTGTTTAAAAAATCATTTAACGCAAAGAGAAAAAAATATATAAAAATCAAAAAAAAAATTAAATATCTTTTCGAAAAAAATCAAGAAAAACAAGCGCAATATTAGTATTAAAAAAAATTGTAAATTTTCTAAATTAAAGAAGTTGTAATATATCGAGATTTATTGTATATTTAATATTAAGAAATCAAATTTGTATAAAAAGTTAAAAATTATATCGAAACGCAAATATAAAATATTTAAGAAATATTAATTTATTATAAAATTAGAAATTAATACTCTTAAAAATTGAAAATTGTATATTATATCTTGAATTAAAGTTTGTTTTAATAACTATTTTATAAGTATTACGCTTAAATTGTTTGATATTAATATATAAAAGAAAATATAGTTTGTCAATTTTAATAGCAACAATTTCTTGAAAACAACGCGTGTATTGCTTAATTATATTTCGAAAGATTTTTATTATATAGACAAAAAAAATTGCAAAAATTGCATTATTTATTAAAATTAAGTAGAATATTACTATAACTAAATTGAAGATATTTATTGTTTAATAAAAAAGAAAAAGTATAACAAAAATTTATACTATATTTGTCTTTTATATAAAAATTAAGTAATTAACAAGAACAAATTGTTTTAAAGAAAAGCGCTTAAAACTATTGTTTAATTGTCGATTAACTATTTTAGTAATTCTACAAAAGAAATTATACAATTAAACAAAAACGTATTTAAACAAAGTAATTCGATTATTATTTTTAAATTCGAAAAAGAAAAGTCGAAAACAAACAATTAAACTATTTGTTTTGTCGACGCTATTCAAAAAAAAAAAATATATTTTTAAAATTCGATTTTGTAATATTTTTATTTGCGAATTAAACAACTTATAGTCGATCGAAACTCAAATTAAAATAAAGAAAAAATAGAAAAAAATTGTTATTCGATCAATTGAAAGCAAAACAAATAAGAGAGAAACTAGCAATTATAATAAGAAAGATTTGAATAAGAAATTTGAATCGACAAACAATATAAAAAAAAATAATAAAAAAAAATTCGATTCAAATACAAAATATAACAAAAAGAAAATTGATTTTAACAACAATTTATTTAGTTTAAAAAGCAAAAAAAAGTAATTAAGAGAGATAAAATTGTATTTGTGCAATTTTGTTTTGTTAACTTTGTCGCATCTTTATCTTAATTTAGATAGATAATTGTTAACAATAAATACTAATAATAGATCTTAAGTTTTTCTTTTTCGATATATATAGAATACAATTAGTAGTTATATAGTTTTTATAAAATTAAGTAGCAATTAATGCTATTTTGATATTAAGTTTCAATTTTAGATATATTAAAGATATTTAAGTTATATAATTAAAGTAAGAGAAATAAATATATAATTGTTATTATTTAATCAACAAGCTTTGTTATTGTTTAATTAGTTATATATACTAAACTCTATTGCTATTGCTAATCTATTTCTATTAAATAATTCTATATTCGATTATTCTTCTTTTCTAATTTATAAAATATTTATTGTTATTATAGTAAGCAATTTCTGCGTTTTTTATTTTTTCGAAAACAATTTTAAACTTTTGCAAAAACTCTATTCGATATAATACTATTATTTGCGTTGTTTCTATTAAATTTGCTTTTAAGAGTCGATTTGTTTGCGTTTGCGCAACAAAATTATTTTAAAATATTTAACAAACAAATATCTAATTTACAACAAAATCGATATATAGTTAAATTAATACAAAAAACTTTTATAATAAAATAGTATATTAATACAATTAATTTGACAACGTAAGTTTAAGTACAATTTGAATTGCGTACACAATAGCAAAATTGTTTTATTAATTAGATTTGATATTGTTTAGAGTTTTTTTGTTTTTTTGTATATTAATATATTATAAAAAAATAGTTTGTTAAGAGATATAGATACTACTTAATATTAATTTGTATAAAATCTCAAATCTAATAATATATATACTCTCTCTCTTTAAAGATATTTTTACAAAGTTATTGTATTTCTATATATCTTTTAACTTTTACAATTTCTCTAAATTATAAATAAATACAATATTTGTATTTTTAAATTTGTTTTTATATATAACAATATTCTTTTATTACTTTTTAATTATTCAATAAAAATTTAGTACTATTTTTGTGCAAATTTGCTTATTTTTATTATTTAACAAAATCGAATTTTAAATAATTGTATTTCTATATTTGTTTTTTAAGTATTTAAATATATATATATTAATATAGTAAAAGTTTGTATTTTTTTTTTTAATAACAAACTTAATATAATAAAAATACAATATTAAACAAGAATTGCAATCGAATTAAAAACAAACATTTAATATTTAATATTTTAAATTTATACAAATAACTTATTAATTTAAGAAGTAAAATATTGTTTACAACTATTTATAATTAAACTTGTTATTTTGTTTTTGCTAATAGTATTAATATATTGCAAACTTTTTAACTATAAATTTATTAATTTTTGTCTTAATTTGTTTCTTAAAATATGTTCTATTTTAGAGTTAGTTAAATATATTTTCTACAATAATATTGCTCTTTATTAATTATTTTAATTAGATTTTATTGTTGCAAATCTTGTTAATTACAATTTGACATATATTAATAATCGATTGTTCGAAAAAAAAAATTTAATATATATATATATAAAGATTCTAAGCTAATCTTTTAAAATAAACAATCGATTTTGTTTTTGCTATTAGAAAGAGATTTTATTGTTAATTTTTAAATTTTAAATTTTTAAAAATTAATTGTTTAAGTTAGCAAATTTTTAATCTTTTTAAAATAATTTTGTATCTAATATTGTTAAACTTTAGTTTAATATATTTAGCAATTTTGCAAATATAAATATAATATAAGTTTAAAAAGTTCTTTGTTAATATTAATTTTATAATCAAATAAATTGTAGAAAGATATTTATTTTTAATATATATTTCGATTTTATTTCTTGATTTACAATTGATTTGTTTTAGAAAATTAATATCTATAGAATAATATTTGCAATTTTTTATTTTTTCGATTTCTTTTGTTCTTAAATATTTAGTAGAAATAGATAACTTAACAAACATATTATTAGACGCACTATTGTTACTTCTTTTTTTGTTGCTATCTATTGTTGCTACAATTGCTACTCTTAATAATTATAATAACTTATATTTTACTCTCTTTTTTGAAATTATTGATATTTTTGAAGAGTCGATAATTGCTAGATCTTTTTAGATTATCTCAAATATCTTTAACTTATCTACAAAAGATACTAAAATATTGCAAAACTTAATTTCTTGTTTTAACAATATAAGCTATGCAACAAATTGTTAATTAAACAACAAAATATTTTGCGTAAAATTTTGTTCTTTTTTTTTTTTCGCAAACAAGTTATAATGTTTTGAGCAAAAAACAAATAGACTTTAACAAAAAAAAATTGTATTATTATTAAAACTATCTATCTAATTTAATATTTAAAACTATTATTTAGTCGAAAATTGTCGAAATTTGCTTTTTAATTAGCGCAAATTTTGTTAATTTTTTTTGTTTTTTTATTACAAAGCTTCGCGTAGATAATTTTTATATTTTTTATATTTTTTGTTTAAATTATTTTTATTGTATTTTTTTCGCATATTTATTTCGATTTTATTTGCTATAACTTGTCTTGTCTAATAATATCAAAAACTTTGCTAACAATAATATTAACAATCTTAATTTTATTTTTTGTTTTGTTTAGAATTGCTAAAATCTCTCTCTATTAATTTTTTTTTTTTGCTTTTTTGTTTTATTTAGTTTAAGATAATTTGTCAAATATTATATAAACTAATAATACTATAAAGAGTTTTGCTAAGTAGATTATTTCGATTTATATTTATTGTCGATGCATTAATAATTAATTGTTGATATTAATACTTATAAAATAAAATAATATATCGAAAAAAAAACAATTTATAATTAAATTCGAAATTTCAAGATTATATTTTAGAGTCGCATTAACAATAAAGTTTTGCTACAATTTTTATTATTATTTTTAATTCGACAAACTAAAGTTTTGTAATTTTTAACTATATACTATTTAACAATCTCTTGTATTAAACAATTGCTAAAAGAAAAAAATTTATTGCTAAATATTTTAATTCAACTCTTATTTATAGTTTCTCTATATTAAAATTAATTAGATAGCGCACGTATATTACAATTTCTTAAAAAATCAAGTACTAGAAAGAGAGCTTGTCGACAAATCAAACAAAATTATTGTTTCTTTTAAAATTGTTTTTGAAGTTAAAGTTGCGCAAACGCGACTTTAATTTGTATTTAAACATTTTACAATAAGATAATCTTGCAACTTGTAATACTCTACAGTAGAGTAATTTTGCAATTTTCGACACTTTTTAGTTAACAAGTATTGACGAGATATAAACATTTATCAATACAATGTATATAATTAGTGCGTATATAGTATTTGCAAATACAATTATTCTAGTTATAATACTCTATCTTACACAAGTTACAAAGCTATTCTTGAACATATTTACAAACGTTGTTATATATTTTTGCTCAAATAAAACTTATTTACTATTGTAATCGATTTCTACTTCAAATATTGTATATTGCTTTTAGATTTTCTAGCAAAATTATATTTTAATATTGACACTTATTGTTTATAGATAGTTTACACTATATATTATAGTGCTTGTCGATTGTTCGAAGCTATTGCATTATATCTTGTAGTGCTGTTTATAAATAGTTAGGGTTTATTCTAGGACTTAGTCTAGGGTTAGGACTTGTCGGACACAAAACATAATTCTGCAAAGGAGGTCTGAGCACTGAGGCAAATCATTCGTGAAGGACGACAAGTAGGACGACGTATGGCAGTAGTATTTCATTTGTTTGCAAGGCCTCGCCCAATGTTGGCTCGAGCACGAGGGAGCTTAGATGGAAAATATCATTCGTTATGTCTCCATAGAAGTACAAGGACCATTTCGTTTATAGAAAGCTCCCAAATGGTTACCGGACACCGTCCCCCCTTCTCCCAGACTGAACCCCGTTTGCCCTTTCACCTCTGAACTCCATTTCGACCCAACCGCGAACCCATATCCAATATCGTTGTTCAGACAGCTCGTCATGCTCAAATGTTCGTTTCTTCAAAAGCCAGCTAATGCCGATCCGCACTCTCCTCTGGCGGCAGCACTTTCAGATTCCCATCTTCAATATCTTTTTGGATACGATCCAGCCTGCTTCCACTGCCCCTCCTCTCCCATGCTGGCCTGCCGGAGTCGAATACTTCAGTCATTTCCTCCAGCGTCTTCCCCTTAGTTTCTGGAGCCGCTACCCAGATGTGCACAAAAGCGAATAGGTTGAAGGTACCAAAGATCATGTACATCTTCCAATTAATGCTCCACAATAGTGGCGGTACCGCAAAACCGACTGCACAATTCCAGGCCCAGTTCGAGGCTGTAGTCAGCGAGACGGCTTTGGCGCGGATCCCGGTAGGGAAGATCTCAGCAGTGTAAACCCAGGAAGTCGGACCCCAGGTCATGGCGAAGATGGATACGAAAAGGTAGGAAAATGCGATTATGAGACGGGAGACCACGGGATGGGAGGCCGTGACCCAGGAAATGGCATCAAGATCTGGGTTCGTGTGCGGATTGGGTTCGCCGTAGATGGCTTCGAGGGCACCGATGATGAAAAGGCAAGCCATCTGGCCAAACGCTCCGACGAGTAGGGATGGCCGCCGGCCCCACTGCAGCATTTCAGAGTCAACGATAGTTCCTTGATTAAGTTCGGAATTGCAAGTACGGAACCACCAATAACATAATTGGCCCCAAGAGGCGTAATTCAAGGATGTGTGTCTTTTGTAGGCATGTGGGAGATAGTACTTACAGTGTCGAGAAAGAGAATCGCGGGGAGGGTAAGGGCAACGTTCAGGATGTATTGGATCAGCGCTGTAAGAAGAGGGTTCCCTGTGCCGGCGGCTTGCATCACATAGCTTGAGATTGTCAGCGACAAGCTGAGCAGAATAGACGTAAAGCTTACACGATATAATACATCTGCGACCATGCCGATCAGCAACCAGTGACAGAGAATGAGACTGGGTGAATTCACTGACGAGGATGTTGATGCCGCACAATTGCGACCACATCTGAATTGACATGCCTAGAATCACGCGACTGAACATCTTTGGTTCTGTCAAGGCTCGCAAGGACGACACCGCCTCTTCGCGCTCAAAGCGTAGAGCTTCTTCGATCTCTCGATACTGTGCCAAGACCTTGGGATGACCGATATCACCGTTGCCGTGTAAATTGGCGAGTACGCGAATCGACTCTTCCCAACGGTCTTGACCAGCGAGCCAGCGAGGGGTGAAGGGCATAAAGAACATGCCGACGAAGAGAATGGCGGCCGGGATCGTTTGAACTGCCCATGGTATACGAAACGCGGCGGAACTCTGTTTGGGGTTTGCAGCCCCGCCTCCTACGAACGATGAACCGTATTGGATGAAGTACTGAATTAGTATACCCCATGTGATAGCCCACTGCTGGAGTGAGACGACCCTCCCTCGAATCTCTTTAGGTGCCTTTTGAGCATGTGAGCAAGGACACAGCGTTATCAGATACATACTCACAATCTCAGCTTGGTAAACTGGAACCATAGCTGAAGCAATGCCTATACCCACGCCAGCAGTGGCACGTCCAACGACGAGCGGCGCTATGCCATTGGCGGAGGTCTGAATTCTAACAGCTGGTCAGACCTGACCGACACAGGACGCAAGCAACGAACATAGAGCCAATAATCCATACTATAGCAGCGATTTGGATGGCACTTCGACGAGACATGCCATCGGCAATGAAGGAAGAGAAGAGAGTACCGAGCAGCGATCCCGCGGGCATTGCACCAGTGATCGCACCTTGCTTGTACTGGCCATGAACGTTGAAATAGTTGGTATAGGCTTGGGTACCTAGTACACCACTCATAGAGCTGATATCAAAGCCAAATAGCCCGCCGCCTAAGTTGAACGATCAGCTGCTGCGCCGTGCAAACGAAGCAGGGTTCTAAACCTATAGCTGCGAAAGCGCAAATCGCATACACATTGTAGACTTGATACATGACGGGATTGAGCAGCAGCTATCAGTGGGAAACGTCGATCATTGATGGGTGGCAACCACACCGGTGGGGTACAGCTTGCACGGCAGCACAGTCAGGGAAGGAAGCAAAGCAGGTAAAAGACCAGGATGGGAAGGAGCAGCATCAAATAAGATGACTGGGCCGGAGAGCCTCGATGCTTTGAGAGAACGACCTGAACTGCCATTCGGATGCCTCCAGAAGGCCACCAAGCCAAGGTGTAGCCGAGTCATACCATGGCTGACCGAAGAAGCGAGTACGAGCCTGGCCCCCAAAGCCTTTGGAAGAACAGAATGACACCGCATGCATAGGCTTGACTTGACGAAGGAACATGCCGTCCTGGACCCAGATAGCTGGTCCAAGGCACAGCGATGGGATGAGATCCAGCACCACGCGTACTTACTTGCATACATGCACGTGAGCTCTCTCAGCCTTTGGCCGGACTTTTAGAGACATCAGGCTAGATTGCGAGAAGATCCGTTACACAGCAGCACAGCAGCTGTCGCTCACCCGACTGGTGCATGATCGTCTGCGCTCGGCCAACCATTGAGCGACGCTCAGCCGACGTGCATCCCCCCATCGCTGCCTGGAAGAACTCCGCACTCTCCCAAGGCAAAGATCGAACGATCAGTCTCAATATATTAACCGACTGCACCGCTCTGTGTAGGTTCCATCGAGAACGTCTTGGTTCACCATTGCGACAGACCTCAATTGGAATGAATCTTCATTGCAGGCGATTGCCGTTGGAATGCTTCTCCTCTAGGACCAGCTCGAGGAATAGACTCACTGTGGGGGTCCGTTGACCAAACCCGACGCCATAGCTATTGCTCCTTCCATGTCGTCTTTATTGTACAGGAATAAGCCTTGCAGGGCTGCTGCACTGGTCTGCATCCTTGGCTCAGGTCTCTTGGCCTGATCAGACTCAAGGATCCCTAGCGCTTCGAGCCTGCGTAGGAACTCTCGTTTGAAGCTCTCGCATTGGTCCAAATCCCCATAAAATCGATCCCACAGCATGCCAGCCTGCCACCGCGTGGCTTCTCCCAGTCTGACAGTCATGTCGACCCTACCGGGCCGCACCAGCGCTGCATCAAGCCGTTCAACATGGTTAGTGGTCAGAAACAGGACGCGCTCTTCAGCGCTACCTACACCGTCCAAGGCATTGAGAAGGCCAGAAAATGTGACATTAGCGCCCCTGTAGCCATCGCTATCGGTCTGTCTGCGATTAGCAAAAGCTGCATCAGCGTCTTCTAGAAGCACCAGAGTCCTTTTCGGAATCACAGTAAGGAGGAAGTTCAGCCGATCGTCGGTAAGGCCTAGCTCACTGAGATTTAGAATGGCAATATTATAATCTAGCTCGCCGGCTAGTGCTTGTATGAACGAGCTTTTCCCACTGCCTGGAGGTCCATGAAGCAAGTACCCTCTTCGATACGGTATCCCGCGTTGATAGTACCATTTGCTACTGGCCAGGAATTCCGTCACATCTACCACAATGCGCTCCTTGACCCCCTGGTCTAGTATTACAGACTCAATAGGTCTTTTCCTTCGTGGCTCTCCAAATTTCTCCCAGCTCGTTGACTTTGCCGTGTACATGATTGTTCTACCTTCTGTAGATCGTTGCGCAAGCTTGTGTGCTTCGATGAAGAGGTCCTCAAATATGTGACGTTGGGAATATAAGGTCGTCAAGGTGATGGATTCCCATGGTCTGCCCGAATGGATATCCATAGATTTCGTCTCGCGGACTCGATTGACCATGAGGAATGCATTTTTGTATCTAAGGATGTGCCTGCCAGGGCCGGGCAGGAGAGCGAACTGGGTCTGGACGGAACCGTTTGGGTGCGTGACCTTTTCCGTATGAATCGCGAGATGGTGCATCCCAGGAGTGAAGCGGCGCAGCAGCGATTCGTAGACCCCAGCCTTAGCAATCTTCCGATCAGTGCTTACAGCGGTGAAGGAAGGACTGCCGGGCAGCTGTGCCCGCTGATGCATCGTCATCCATTGCAAAAACCAAGGGTATGACTCGTCCTTGACATTGATCTCGACGTCGACGAGCAGTCGTCTTTTGAGCATGCTTGCGCCATGGCGAAGTCCTTTTTGGGCGGTAGCAAGTACGACGCCAAAGCCAGCTAGGCCTATACCCTGCAACAGTCAGTTGGAATTGCTACGCTTTCTCAGGTCACTTACAGCGGTGAAGAAGGGATTATTCGAGAATTGCGACAGAAGACTGCCCTCTCCGCCGGCTTGTGTGGAGATTAGGGGGTTCAATCCATTATCTTCAACCCCGGCAGCGGATTTCTGAGGTATGGGCGTCGCACCACTTCCGTCCATACGCTCTCGACTCTTCACGTGTCACGGCAACATCGTTTTCGACGTCTCATGGAACTGGTCCTGGGAGGATGGACTTGTCAAAATTTCGTCATGATACTCTTGAGAGGGCGGAATTACAGCGCGATTCTCTTGGCAGTTCTTGGTCCCTTTCTGAGGACCCTCAGGTTTTGCACAATTCCCAGGTACTTTGAACTTCAATGTGGTGAAATCGCCCTACTCCTGCTTTCACTGACCCGTCGGTCGAAATCTCCTCGCCGAGCTCCGTCATTGCTTGCTTGCTTGTCAGCATCTCAAGACCAGGCTGCAACATTTCTCCCCTGCGTCTTATGTCCGAAGTCCGAAAGCTACAGAGTCTAGATAAAGTACTTATTTGGACCATTCGCATCCTAGATCATTGTTCCAACCAGCTCAAATGAGCCTCTTCGGCCGACTGTTCTTCCGCTTCTCAAACACGACCAAACCAAATCCAAAACGTTCATTTTCCAACTCGCCCTTGATGTCCAGCTCCGCGACTGCTGCCGCGCTCTATGCGGCCACGGTCTCCAGCTCTGCGATTACAGGTGCTACACCAGAGGAAGCCAAGGAAAAGCGACATCATGTCAAGGACGGGAAAGGCTTTGTGAATCCTTGGGATAGCTGGAAGGAGATGCCGGGACCAGCCATTGCGCGAGAAATGATTTGGTATGCAATTCGTCCTACAGAGGAAGCAGTGCTGATCTTTAAAGGCGGCGGTTGTCAGGGAAGGCCAATCAGCCCAACACCACACCTCCTACGGTACCCGTCCGAAAGCCGGACTTTCTTCCTACCAGAGATACAAAGACTCTCCGCGCAACCTGGTTAGGCCATGCTTGCTATTATGTAGAGTTCCCTGGAGGCTTGCGTATACTCTTCGACCCAGTCTTCAGTGAACGATGCAGCCCTTTTAGCTGGCTTGGCCCAAAGCGGTTTACAGAAGTGCCCTGCCAAATCGAGGAGGTCCCCACGATCGATGCGGTCGTCATCTCGCACAATCACTACGATCACATGGACCACCCCACAATCATGAAGATCAAGGCGAAACATCCGAAGGTTCATTTCTTCGTGCCATTGGGTAACAAGAAGTGGTTTCACGACTCTGGCGTCACACAGGTTACAGAGCTCGATTGGTGGGAAGAGCGGGACTTCACATTGTCACCCAGTGCTAGCAAGCCGCGAATCTCAAGCCCGAACGGAGACACGGGTGCATCGCAAGCAATTAGCGAGAAAAGCATAAGTGCCCATATCTCGTGCCTCCCATGCCAGCATACCAGTGCCCGAACGGCCTTCGATCGAGGCCACACGCTGTGGGCGTCTTGGAGCGTCGAGAGCGGAGGCAAGAAAGTCTGGTTCGGTGGCGACACCGGGTACAGAGCTGTACCGAAGCTTCCAGAGGGTGCGGACGACTATAGTCGCGATCTCAACTACCCTCGGTGTCCAGCATTCAAGCAAATCGGCAAATTGCGAGGGCCGTTTGACTTGGGTCTGATACCCATAGGGGCATACGACCCGCGCTGGGTTTTCTCGTCCATGCATGCCAATCCCTTTGACTCCGTTGAGATCTTCAAGGACACCCAGTGCCGGAAAGCGATGGGCATACATTGGGGGACATGGGTGTTGACTGAAGAGGATGTATTGGAACCGCCGAAGATACTGAAGAAAGCTTTGAGCCGGAGTGAGATACCAGAGACGGGCGTGTTTGACGTATGTGATATCGGAGAAAGTCGAGAGTTCACCTAAGGACATTCGCCAAATGCGCCTCGCATCAACAGGGACGCGGCCAGCTCGTAGAGAAGTCCTTAACACTTATAGTTTTGGGCAAAGTGCACCGAATGACACCCTCCCCCCTGGTACAGGAAATTGCGATCGTGTCTGTCGCTTTCTCTTCGAACCATAGAGACGGTCTGAGAGCATAGGAATCCACCATGGGTCCTGTCAGAGTCAAATGTGCGAAGCAGCCATCTTTCGCGTCATGTAATGGAGCGTCGCTCCAGCTCTGTACTAAAAAGTCTATCTGGATCAATCGCAGTCATGCACCAAAATGTTTGGCTGAGCTATGTGGAGCAATGTGAACGAAAACCGAAATTTCCTGTTGTGCAACTGCTACGGGTCTCTGAGCACTTTGTCTTGGGCTAAGCTTGGAGTCAAGAATGTGTGATATGAAGACGGTTATCGGATCCACTTGTGGCAGGTTGGAGGTCGTATTTTAGCGGATTGAGAAGGTCTTTAGATCATAAGGTTGCGACGTGTATAACACCTGAAGCGGGTGACAGGTGGTTGAATTTCCGGCTGACCACCCTTTCTGTCCAAGCCGCTCTGTACTCTTCAGGTCGAGGACACCTGGATCGTCTCTTCGAGGTATGGGCCTTTGTGCCAGATCGCGAAACGGTCGAACCTTGTCGGTTAGGAAATCTGTCTAGAACCTCCTGTGATCTGGGAATTCGGATGCCTGCTTCTATCGAGGTTGTTGACCCGCGCTTGGCGCCATCAGGCCCTCTTCAGGCCTCGCTCGTTTCTCCTCTTCAGCCAGTCGATCTTGGTCGTCCTCCGGCGTTCCTTCTTTGCACGCCCATGCGTCCACGTACCGAAGGGTTTCGCGGTTCCAGATCTTGTTCATGAACAACAGACGTATAGGCACCAGAGCGATGATGACCACAGGGAAGGCAGGAGCACCTTTGGTCAACGTGATGACGAAGATCAAAATCGTAACGATGATCTGAATGGCGGTGTAACCATGAATGGCCCAATGACTCCGCACTTTAGTCGGTAGTGGTTGAAGTTCTGACGCTGGGGTGAGGATGTAGAAAAAACGGTACAGGATAGGACTAGCTATCGTCAGCGAAACCCTGGACTATCCCACATTCCCCAGATCATACTTGGTAGACAGGCTCTGTTCGCCCATATACAGAAAAAGACCTGCCAGCACACTTGTTGGGGTGAAGCCAAGAACGTGCTGGAAAGGTGGGCTGATAAAAATAAGGATAGCCCCGGCGTGTAGGAAAGCGCTCCATCGTTGCTCGTACACACGTCTTACCGATCGAACTTCCGGCTCTTCCTCGTCTTCAGCTGATACGCGAGTCTCCTCTTTCTCAATGTGCAACAGGCTCTCGGAATGCAACGGCGCCTGTGGAAGCAGCCCATTTGCTGGAGGTATACCTAGCATACCGCACATGGCCGTGGTGCACCCTAGCAGTGCGATATCCCAAGCAAAACCACCAGGCTTTTTCGTGCCGTAGCGTTCGACGGTACAGATAATACTGCTCACTTCGTGATCGAAAAAGAAGAGAATGGTAATGATGAGACCAGGTACCAGCGCAGCAAAAATCCACTTCACCTCGAGTCGCCAGAATTGAATGAAGAATACCGAGCGTTCAGGACTTGTTGGTCTGAACGTAGTGCTGATTTGCAACGTCTGCTTGTCCAGATTGCTTAGCTCGCCGACACGCGGTAGGCCGATGAAGATAATTATACTGATTGCAGCAGCGTACTCGGCAAGGCCCATCCGAATGTAACGATGGAAGAGCGGCTTCCACTTTTCTGCTGTAGAAAGGAAGATTGCCACAAGCATCGTCCCAATCGCACCGATGATGCTATACAGAAAAGCTGCAAATGAAAGGCCATTATGTGCGCGCTGCAGCTCTTGGATAGCCTTATGAAAGTAGATAATACTATTCAAGAGTGAAAAGATCTCCGCCGAAAACGTCGTTACGTAACACATTGTCCAATCGTGGGCGTTGAAGATCGCAAGAATGATGTGCATCCATCCGGCATGAATGAAAGACCAGGCTATGAACGGCAGAAACTGTATCTACATGAAGAGTTTCAGCAGAGTGAGTAACACGACTTTAGCAGCTGAACTCACACCGAAGGTGTCAGTACACAAAGAGTAGATCGTCTCTGCCAAAACGGAAAAGGGTCCAGTGACACCTAATATGGTGAGCGGCTGGTTTGAAAATCTAAAAGCGTCAGAGATGGAAATTGCATTCTCTCAAACCTATACAGCTTCTATCATGCAGACTCTGAAGGCATGTGCCAAAAAAGGAGCTCGATGACAACAGGGCTGCCAGGATGATTTGGGCATCGACTTGTAAAAGCAAGGAGGCGGACCTACAGCGCAAATATAATCCCACAAAGGCCGGTACTAAAGACCACTTCGATGGTGCCCCATGACTGCCCCGTCAGTACATACAAGTCACTTGCAAAAGTGATCCCTGGCAGCAAGTTGGTGAAGAAGACGTAGACGGCGCTTGCAACGATCAATTGATTGAATATCGTCCAATCAGAGACATAGCGCTGCGACAGAGTCCGAAGATCTTGATGAAGGAGGCGAAACGGCTTGAAGAGCTTCGGAAAACCCATATTTGAAATTTGTGTGGTCGGGAGTAGGTGAAATTGGACTGCAAAATATCATATAGCATTATTCACGGTCCATCGCCTGGAGAAAGTCCTAGATATCATTGTAGTAGGGTGGAAGCTGCTTGGCAGAGAGCCGCTGCTTGGCTGTTTCTTGAGGTGTTGGATACTATGAGTAGTCCTAGAGCTAAAGATCCACATATATTCTGCGTAGCTGCATTCGGTGACAGATTTATAGAAAGAGAGCCGCTTCACGCACATCACAACAGGGCGAGACCGCAAGATTACCGGACGAATCCTAACAGGCTGCTGCGTGCCGAGGAAAGTTTTACCGTGTGAGAAACCCTAGAAAAAGCCCTAGATTTAATTCGCTTCTTTCTTGACGATACGTAAAGTGACCGAACAAACCTCAACGCTCATCTCGCTACAAGCAGAAACAGTAAGTTGGAACGCTCGCCTAAGTAATTAACCGGTCTACACTACCTCTCATCAACGTTACATTAGTAAGAAAAGTTCCGAAGATGTCTCCCAACGATATGTATCTCTCCCTTTGCCTTGAGCAGGCTTCCATGTCTCCTCTTCATTATCGCCACGGTAGTATCATCGTCCGCGGTGGAAAGGTCATCGGCCAGGGCTTCAATGATTACCGCTCCGGGTACAGTGGTGGTGCACTTACTACTGGCCAAGTGCGCTCTGTAAGCGCAGTCCATGGGCCTGCTGTGCGCGCTCTCAAAACGAAGTGCAAAGGCACCACGGGACATACGCAGCTGCGGGACTCCAAGGGTGTCGGCAAGTCTACCAAGCCGTACAGCGCCTTTGCGAATCAGGTTGTCGGCACTGGTGGAGGGTGTCTGGCAAACACGCCGCTCTCAATGCACTCTGAGATGATGGCTATCAACTCTGCTCTCTCACTCTCTTCCACTATAGCTTGTCAAGGTTCCGCTCGCTCGACGCAGTGGTTACAAAAACCATGTTTTAAATTACCGAGTCGTTCTAAACGACAGGCAAGATTACAGCGTCTTACAGCCTACGCCGACGCTGTCTGCGAGGAAGTCACAGCGGGCCTTACCGTCTCGGAGCGCCGTGGCATGTCCCAGGCTCAACAGTCGCGATTTGAACCCTGCTCCGACCTACTACAAGGCACCCTACAAGGGAAACAATCCCAACAAGGTGCAGCAGCAGGTGGAGGAGGAGCAGCAGGAGGAGCAGGAGGAGCGTCGGAAAATGAAGAACCACGTCAATTCCGTGGAGTACCAAAGATTGGAGGCGTTGCGGAGACCGGCCCTGCCCTGCAACGAGAAACACCGGAAGCAGTATCTGTACGGCATACAACACATCAGTCCCATTCCTCACCACCACCACCACCATCACCATCACAAGTTTCAGAGTAATGGCAAAAAAAACAAACCAGCGCTCCCACGCGATGAGCATAGAAGCCCCGCTGTTGTTGTGCCACAAAATCGTATACCGACAAAGACCCATCAGGTTGCGGAGCGAATGAAAGACCCTCGTTTGAAAGGAGCCGATCTTTATGTGGCAAGACTTGGTCGGACATACATGCAATCGACATCTAAACGAGCGGGCAAGGATGATGAAGAGGCGGCAAGCGGCGAGAAATCTGGTGCTAGAGCCTTGGATACAACAGATCGGCCATTGACGGGATCGCTGCACGACGAACTTAAATTCCCGCATCCGAAAAAGAAGCCTCAGAGTCCGTTGCAGGCTCCAATACCATGCACGCAGGCTTCAGCAACGCATTCAAGGCCATGTAAGCAAACTTAACCGCTCCCATCTCATCTTCTGTATTCCAGCAGGGGTTTGGATTCATGCCTGGGACCTCTGCTCCCCGTTCATATTGCCAATCTGCGCCACTACCGTGAAGGACTCTCGCTTACTTAGGAATAACTTAGGCTATCGTTGTATCTCGTACATGCACTCTGCCGGCATCAAGCGAGTCTTTTGGACCAATTCCCAAGGCGAGTGGGAGGGGGGGAAAGTCAGAGATCTTGTGGACGATATTGAAAGTCCGTCAATCGACATTAATGGCGATATTGTTGAGAACGCTGGGAGAACGCCTGTGTTTGTGACCAAGGCGGAGGTCTTAATCTTGAAAGGATTGAATGGATAATTGATGTAGCAGGGCAGATATGCCGGCCGTAAAGTCGTGTACCATCGAAGCCTCGATAATTGAGGTATTGCTATTTCTTATGAGAAAGCAATTGCTTCAGAAAGAGGCGTGACCCTGCATTAGCAACAGGGTGGACTCGTGGAATGGTAGAAGCCTTTATGCAGGTCTTGCATGAGGTGGTGATGGAGGCTACATTAGTAGATGGTCTGGGTTTCGGCCCGGGATGTGGCGTCGAGTAGCGTGCCAATAACGGGCAAGCTGCGCCGCCGAATCCTGATTTGGCTTGAGCATTTCAGATTACGCACCTCCCCCGATGCTCTTGAAGTATAAGGTATACTCTATACTCCGCACGCTTCCGCTACCCAAAACTTATATTATATCGATATATACTCGAGAGTCGCTCCCTCCTCTTCGCCGGGCGATGCCGTAGAACGTGGCTCGTAACCTCGGCCGCCCTTCAGGTAGAGATTCCCATGTGCGCAACAGGCAGGACTGGAGCACAGCAATGGAGACCGTCCGACCAAGCCTGCCGAGGAGTATATCTCTATCGCCTGCAGCAACGGAGACCTTCCGACCAAGCCTGCCAAGGAGTCTATCTCTATCGCCTGCAGATGCGCTGACCTCTCGGTGCGTCTCTTCGATTGCACAGATGTCGGAGCCGATGCTGACAAGGGCTGTCTAGAGCTGGACAGGTCTACGATCCTGACATCGGAGGCTACAGGCCTCAACGCTTTTCCCTCGCATCTACGGGCAGCTCGGCCTCCTGGGACCCTTTTGATATCAATCCAACGTCCCCGCGAACGTCGATCTCATCCAATCCAAGCATTGCTTCATATCCCTCCTACTATTCTTCTGCCTCGTTCTACTCGAAAGGCCCGACTCGACCATCGTCTCTACCATCGTCTCAACGGTCTTCGTATGCGATTCCTTATGCTCCTCAAAAGAAGCCTCGGGCGGCGTCGCCCCCAAGTCCTTTCCAGCGCTTACCACCGGCAGTCTATGACTGCATATTAGTGCAATTGAGAGCTTTTCATGAGGATTCCGCGTCGCTCAGCTGTCAGACATGTCTGCTGCGAGACTTGTCTTCGTTGGCTTTAGTGAGCCGCAAGTGGGACCGAGCTGTGAGGCCGCGACTGTACGATAAATTTGAACCTGGTTTCAAGGATACGAAGGCTGACGTAAGGGTTGTGCAGGTATCAAAAGATCCACCTCACCGGTAGCGACTCGCCAATACAGCTAAAGCGATACAAGATGAAGGTCGGAGTTAGGTTGAAACTTCTTCGGCGAACATTACGGGCTAGACGAGTACTGGCGCAGCATGTGGTCGAATTTAAACCTCCCCGAGCTTATCCCGATGAAGATCTGAATGGGAAAGAAATCATCGATATAGTCGCTTCGATAGTGATGAGTTGCCCAAATTTAGAAGAGTTGGTTGGATTCTATCCTGTCTATCATCATGAATTCGATCGTTTAACCTACGCACTCTCGACACGGCGGAAACTGAAAGAGCAGATTTGGATCATGGGGGAGAATAGCGCTATTACACAACGGTCGCTGAAGCAATTGCCACCAGGACTGATGGATCAAGAACAGGTCGATGGTTTCCTAAATTACCATCAGCAATGGGATTCCTTAACCACCTTGTTCCTGCACTCACACAAAGGGGGCATTCTGGAGCGAAACGTATTCTCAGCCGTTCTTCAGGACCTTCCCTCACTGCAGCATCTCAGCATCTCCAATTTTGACATCGACGACTTTGACGACTTTATCCTACAAAACCTACCACCTCTCCAATCTCTACGCCTTCAAGATCTCGGAGGAGTTACATACCGTGGACTCTCCTACTTTGCTCGTTCTCCCTCTGCACAGACCCTCCGCAGTCTCTCCCTGGTCCATCTAGATATCGCATACTTCTCCACCATCACCACACTTCTACTCTACCTTCAGCAGCTCCATCGGTTTACCTTCGTCCAAGAATCCTCACCCATACTTCCGACCGACGAACTGATATTCCAGCCCATCATCGCTTCCAATTCTCTCAAATACCTGCATTGGGACGTCCTCCGCCCCGGAACCGCGAACCCAAATCTCGCATCATCCATTCGTGCCAGCGGCTTCCCTTCCCTCCGCACCCTGCGCGCTCCTCTAGACCACGACGGTCTTCTCCAAAGCCTCTGCCGTCCCAGAGCGACCATCCTCCTCCCCAGCGACAAATACAGCAAAGCCTACCGCACCGCCCACGCCCCAGAGAACCCCCATCCTCTCTCGCTCAACCTCTTCGAAGCGCGCAAAGCCGCGCAAGCACGTATCGACGAAGCACGCGAGCACATCGGGTTCCGCGTCGTGGTGGAGGAAGATGGCGAAGTGATTGAATTCTATGATTTTGAAGCGTTCATAGGGACGATTGGGAGCAAGATCTGGTATACCCTCGAGCCGGACGTGACGGCGAGCGATGATGCACTGATTGATATTGGCGAATTGATGACTGGTGGCCGGGAGGGTGGTCCGCTGAGAGACGGGTGTACGGGCTTGTGGAATGCGAGTCATCAGGCGGGCAAGAAGTGGTGGTGTCATGCGGAGAGGTGGCGCTATCAGGCTGTGGACCTCAAGCGCTTTTTCTAATGGGGGTGTTATCCTTGGATAGGCTTGGCAGGCGCTTGCCCGGCTGGTGCGCGGCGTTTGCGGTGGCCGCTCGCTTTCAGGATTTACCGTGTAAGGTTGGATCCTTGTATATCGCCGTCGTCGGCTTTAGGTGGGTCATTCTTCGTATATACGGTCTGGATTGGGGGGTTCCAAGGTTTGGGCGGAAAGCTATGGCCGATTGAAGAGATCACTTCGTGGAAGAGGCAATGGTACGACATGTGTTTGCTATATTAAATTCGTATACATCAACTAAGGCGGACGGAAGAGGTTATCTTCTCGAGGACATCATGGTAGGATACATCATCGCTATACAGTAGTCAACGCATGTATATATCAGAATTAGCCCGCAGATATCGAGGACCTACCTTCTCTTGCAGACCTCTCATCAATTTCTCCCCCCCCCCCCCCTCTCGTTCGTTTTATACTTCTAGCGCTCCCCGCGGCCTTTCCTCTCGACTCGCGGGGGCATATCGCGACCTACAACGTCACCGATTCAACCCACAAGCAAACCCACATCCAGCAGCACACCCCTGCATCCCCCAACGCCGAAGCACAACGCGCTACCAAGGGCCTCCACGCCCCCCCCTCTATCTCGGGCGGGGATCGTGACGCTCAACCTCTGTAGAACTGAGAAAGGTAATGGCAACGAGCTGCAGGGAGGAACAGGTAGGTGGTGGTGGCACTGGGTGTGATGGCGTCACTGCGTGGAAGCTGTTGGGGCCTTCGGGGGAGGAGGGTTCAGGACGGCTGTTGTGGGATGCCGATGGGGGTGGAGGAGAGGGGTACAGAGAGCAAGCTTGACTGGTGGGTACCGTATTATGAGGCTACGAAGTCCAAATGCGATGTTTGGAGTCCATCAGAACGGTTCCTCCACCCCTTTCATCCCCACCCACCCAAGAAGTTCATCGGCGTGAGGAGTCTGTGCTCTTCACGGATGTTGAAGTAGAGAGAGATGTGGATTCACTACGATTTAACCCTCAATGGTAAAGTAGATAGACATCCTAGTTAGTGCTTCCCCGGCCAAAAGCGGAAGATGGAGAAGACCAGAGACATTTGCTCGCCGACGCCTCTCATCCCACCCCACCGGAAACTCCAGAGTTTCAGCAAAAGTATATCTTGACACCGACTAGGACGAGATTCGAACTCGCAACCTTTGCCACCGGAAAGCAACGCGCTGCCATTGCGCCACCCAGCCTGCCAGGGTCTCGGTTCTCTTATCAAAAACTATATCTTTCAATCACAAGAGGTTTCGTCTCATCTTCTAGTCACCGGCAAGCGCCAAGACTAAATTTTGCTGGGACTACTAGTGGGTTTGTCTCACTGCGCGCCCTCTTATTCCTCTCTAACTGCCTACCGTGCTGTAAATTTTTCAATCCTATTATGGAGATCTCAACTGTGGCGGATTCGCTGCGAAATTCTACATTCATACCCTGTGGATTGGCAAAAGCACTCTATCCCACCGTCGTGGAGTAGAAACATCTCACGTGGTCGACGTCACTTGCAGAAGAAACAATAGTTTGATAGCTTTTAAGCTCTCCCTCGATCCTAACCTAAAGATCCTCTCTTCAGACTTACTGCTGTGAGGATGGCGAATGAGGGAAGAGCGGCAAGAGAATCCCGAAGATCTAGAGCTCCCATCATGGCCCTCGGACGCTTTCCGGCAGTAATGCTACCTCTGCAAAGCCAAATTCTGTGAAGATCATGGTGTCTATCAGTATCCCCACTGTTTGAGCCACACTTTCATTGCTGCTGAATCAACTGCTGGCAAGGACGCCATTGTCTTGCTGGCTTGACATGCCTTAGTGGTACGGTAGTGGACCTGCCCCAAGGTCTGCTGTTCGCCAAGGGACTCGAAGAAGTTCAGGATCTTGACAGCTGGATACTGGGCGATAACGTTGGGGTCATTGGCGTTCAAGTCTTGAAGTCTCTTGATCCATTCCTCCAGCGGAACAACCTCAGTACTAGGGCCAAGATGCTCTCTGAGTGTCTCGAGTAAAGTCTCCCAAGCCGTGGCATGAGGGTTGACGAGATTGAAGAAAGACGCTCCTTTCTCTTCCAAAGGAGCAGAGACTGATAGTTCGATGATGATGGAGGCGAGACTATCGACGGGAATCCAGTCGACGTCTGGGATGCCACTTGGAAGACATCCAAGCGCTTTGGAGGATTTGACGAGAGCGGGCACCCATTCATCTTCGTTCCAGACGCCTTTTGAAGACAAAGGTCCTGCGATCTGACCTACGCGGAGGATTGTGGATGGGACACCGGCTTTTTCTCCGACGTCGTGTAGGATGTGTTCGGCGACGTGTTTGGACTCGCCGTAACCCATGAATTGAGCTGCATCGAAGTTCGTGATGAAGTCGTCAGGGATTGGACCTTTGTTGTCACCCAGTGTTGGCCACCGGCTAATGGAAGAAGTTGAAGAGATGAATACTATGCAAGGCTCTCGAGGGCTTTGAATTTGCAAATCCACTACATTTCGGACACCGCGTATGTGGACGGGTTCGAACGATTCGAGGGAGTGGTTGAAGTTGACTTTCCATGCTGAATGGATAATGGTGTCCACGGAGGCAAGAAGCTCTTTGTACTTCTGCGTTGGCAAGCCAAAGTCGGGCTGGCCATATTCGACTTGCAGGAACTCGACACGGGATTTGTTTCCTTGGCTCGCGAGTGTGTCGGTGTGCTTGCTACTAGCGTTGACGTTACGGTCAAGACTGTAGATCTTGGTCACATCTGGCAAGGCGAGGAGCTGTCGTAAGAGATGCTTGCCCAGTGATCCAGTAGATCCTGTCAAGACGACACATTTGGATACTGAGGCTGACACGGTCGCAGTTTTGGGCTCAGGCAGACCTTTGGTGTATTTGTGGACCAGACTTGCCATTAAATTTGCGTCGTCGTCAAATCTCTCCCTGATCTCAAAGTCCCCGTTCTTATCCGTGTTGAGCTTTGAATGAATAGATCTGGAAAGACGCTCGATCGTAGGATTCCCGTATAGCGTTCGACTCGAAAGCCATCGTGTGTCTTGCTCTCCAAGGCCTGATCTGAGTACAGCAATGATCTCCACTGTCTTCAAAGAGTCCAGGCCAAGCACGTACAAGTCATCGCTGGGTTTCATGTCTTTCAAGGGAAAAGAGAATGCCACCGCTCTGGAAACAAAATCTTGGATCGAGCCTGCATCTTTTGAGTCACTCAGAGTGGGCCCTCCTTGCATTCTTCCGCTCTCAAGGTCGGAGTATAGAGCTGCTATTTCGCCTGCAAACTTTACGGCCGTCAATTTACGGACGACTGTACCTTTGCCAGCTCGCTCGAAAGGATTCGAAGAGCCTGCGATTGCGACCATACTCTTGACAATCCTACCATGACTCTGCGCTTGAGCATTTGCCTTTTCGAGGGTCGGCCATAGTTCGTCGATCAGTTCGCTTGAAGATTTAGTGGTCTTGACAGGTTCGACGAGCAACGCAGCTTGGAAATGGCCCTGACCAACGATGAGTGCAGCATTTACTAGGGGATGGCTATTGATCATTGCTTCGCTCGGCACCGGGTTGAATTTCTCGCCGTTGGAGAGAACGATGATATCGTCGGTGCGGCCATGAAACCTCCAGAGATTAGGCTTGGTCGCGTGTGGGCGAAACAGGTCTTTCGTACGCCATTCCTTGATGTCGCGGAAATTGCAATCCAAGCCTCGGACACCTTCGAGCTTTGGATCGTGATGAAGTACCAGCTCATACGCATCGTCATCCGAGGGTTGGAAGTCAGCTCCATAGAGCGGATGGAATTCCAGTGTGTCCCAATCTTCGCGCAATGGTACGAGCGCCTGTGCTGGGCTGGTCTCTGTCGACCCGTAAAATCCACAAACGTCAGTGACTTTGCTCAAAGCCGTGCCGGTTACGGTGGTCAAGGGACCACCAGCGTACATGACGAATTCAAGGTTCTTCGCAAGTTCAATCGCATCTGGTTCTTGCAGCAACTGTTCGTAGATGTTTGGTGGACAGAAGAGGGCCTTGAGATTGAAGCGGCGCATGATCTCTGCAGCAGTTTGTCCGGTCGAAGGCTTGTCTGCGGGACCTAAGACCAGACTTGATTCGCTGGTATATATGGGTAAAGCGATGTAGGCTATGAAGCCACCCAGCTGGACTGGCCGTCAGCTAATGACCACAATGGTTACAGAAGGAGGAGGATACTGACATGGAATGGCGGGAAGGACGAGAAATAAAACCCACCGCCTTCGCCGAAATTCCACAATGAGAGATTTTGATTCCTTCGTCCTGAGACTATGGGAAGATTACGATCGTTATCGATGACAGCGAAGGTGGCATGGTTCATAACAATTGGTTTCGGTGCGCCTGTTGCGGTCAGATCAGCTATGTAGATCCTGAAACCTTCTTCGGTACGGCCTACCGGTGGAACCGGAAGAGTGTAGTACTACGATAGGATCCCAACGAGCAGTGGTAAAGTCCTTGTGGTATGGGAAATGCTCACTAGCATCCACGAGCATGTCGACCAGTGATGGCACTTGAAGGATTTGGAGCTCCTTTTTCGCTTCTTGCTGTACCTTTGCCGTTGGGACCACCTCGGGGGAGACCAGGAATTTTGTGCACTCAGTCTGGTCCAGTAACGAATTATTGATCCATGTCGTATTACGTGGTGAGGGTAGGAGGACCTAGAAAGAGCGTTAAGCGTGAGAGGTAGCTTGGTCTGGTTGTCGAAGAAGACTCTCTCACCTTGTATCCACATTTGACGGCTGCCAGGAAAACAATGGCATACCGAATGTCCGGTGGGCCCAGATAGGAGACTGTTTCAAACATCGAGCTTTTACCGATTTTCTTTTCAAGCCACCATGCTATGGCATTGACTGCCCGGGACATCTGTAAGACGGTAACATCTCGGAAGCCGTCTTTGAGATCGAAGGTCTTGGGAAACGAAGCGTAGATTCTCTCTGGCTTGGATGCTGCAAGATCATCAAGTACCTGAGGTAGTAGTCGGGATCCGTATGCTGGCTGGTTGGAATGGTTGGAACGCGGCATGGCTTTGGTTTGGGTGAGTGCTTGATGGCAAATCTCTCAATGAAACTGTGAGGCTGTCTTGTATTCGTGTCGGCAAATCGTTTGATAGATCGACGAGTTTGCGTGGGAATGGGTGTCAAGTACAAAGGTGCAGAGGATAGCGCAGTCAGCGATTATCACGTACTATACTACGAGCTGAAATTAAGGGAAGGCTTGTTCATTGTGAAAATCGTCATGTGTATTGATGAAGCGGGGAAGACGAAGGTGAGAGGTCGCTGTTGCCTTTTCGAGATACCTGACTGACTAAGCATGTGTAACCTGCTCGATCGTGGTCACGTGGTGCCGGTTTGATCGTGTACAAAGACTTGAGTATAACAGAGAGCGGTCATGATCAGAGTGTCGTCCATACTCCGTTACGGGTATCATCTAAACCTCGTGTTGGTGCCTCGATGCTCGATGCTCGATGCTCAACATGCACTCACTACCAGTGAAACTAGTACGACGTGTACATGCACAGAAGTGAGTTGGCAATCACCCTTCGAACTATGCGGGTTCTTGCACACTATAAGGTATGCACGGGAACAGCAAGCTCATCCAATACGCTATTTTTGCAACACCAAAGCGTACATTACACGTACTTTACATGTACGTCAACTACAGGGCTCGAAAGGAATTGATTGCCCAATCGGCGCAACAGCAGTGCCCCTTTCGCGTCGCACCCTTGGATCCAGTCAACTTTGTGTCAGCATGGCCACTGATCGATGATTGGTCTAAGTCTGACCCTTCAATATCCTGGCGTTTGAAAAGGCTGAGAACGTTGGTACTGCAGGTTGCCGCATTAAAGGGGGTCGGGTACCGATGGGAACTGTATCCTGCGCATCGAAAGTTCGTCCAACTCACTTAATGCCATTGAAGGCCCCGCAAGGCTCTTCTTGCCTAAGGACTCATCGTGACGATTGAGATGTCCAACAACGGTCTTCGTTGTCTTAATGTCGATGAAGGTATCAGAGAAAAGTCCATGAATGTAGCATCAACCCATTATCCATCCTTTACACTGCTCCCCATCCATCCAATGGTGTTCCAGAGTTCTTGCTAGACGAAATAGCGCTCTTGAAGGAGATCTCAATGTCTTGCGTTCTGAGGATCCGGTGCTCATCTTCCGGCTTCACGATACGGTCTTCAGACGTCGATGGCTCAAACGATCTTGTGCCCTTTGCGATGGAGACTTGTGAAGCTGGCGCCAAATTTGCTTTCTGTGCATGATGCCCGTAAGAGTCAAGTTTTATTGCGGATCTGGTCCGATCGTAGTAGCCTGCGCTTCTTGAGCCTCTCTTTCGCCACTGAGTGAAGAGGGGCCGCAGGGTTGGGATACTGCCACAGATCATGCCCACACAAAGTTCAAGTCTGGTGGCATTTAATCAGAATGGATCCATGGTATAAAGGGTCAGCGGTACTTACGGAGCCCAGAGACATAGCTGTGCTACACTCCCTGCCAGTTTTTCGCGTCAGCGGGAGTTCTATATATTGTAAGAGCCCGAGTAGAAATTGAACGAACATGTTTTATCAGGGTCAGTGCTGTACAAAGCCGGCAACAGGATAGTTTTGACAATCGCGCAGACCGATGTACTGGTATGGATCTGTGAGCATGACGGTCGGCGCTTCTAAAAGGCTATACACACAAGATACCCAGGCAGCAGAGGACAATCAAGACAATCTTCGTCCGCAAATCCACTTGTAGCCGCCAGAACAGGTAGATCGGGATACACAGCAAGACAATGTCCGCCAAGATTGAGGCTACTGCGATGAATTAGCTCTGCTTTCTCGCTGCAAAAGGGACCTGGAAGGCCTATGATTGCAGGAGACAAAGGCCGACGCACCCTGGAACAGCCATAGGGCAGACTCGTTGAATACATCGCTGAAACAATCACCTGGTGTTTGGGGTAGCCAAACCTTGCGTAGCGGTCTGCATTCGAAGAAAAAGTCAATCGATACGTAAATGTCAGCGACGGTGAGCATGCCAATGGTGGCCCATAGAGTCCAAATGAACCGTCTCTTTGGCGGGACGAGTCGGAGAAAGAATAGAGCAATGGATAATCGAACAAGATAAACGGCAAGCAAGTTTGTTGGCTCGGCGGCCCATAGCCATTTGAAAGTCTCCGGAACGTTCTCTAGTGGGACGTAGAACAAGTGTCGACCTAGACCCAGGTGATACGCATTGATGAGGAAGGCATTGGTCACGACCGTTATGAGCTACGATTGTATCAGCAGGTGCCTCTGGCCGAGTGCCGCGTCTTTGGTGTGTGCGCATACTGATGCAACAAACATGGTCCAGTCGTCCCACCATAGGTTGCGACTAACGAAGGCGCGTATGTAGAGCCGCAGCCAGGCGATTGATACCGCAATGATTGTTATGACAATAATTCCTGCCATATAATGGCCTCGCAAGTCGTGATCTCCATCCGGAGGCGCTTCTAGGACGAGAGCACTCATGTCGCCGATCAAATTCTGTGTCAAGGCGCCAAAGATACACAATGGCAACGTCTAGGCATGTCTAGCCAAGTAGGAGGATTGGAGATTGGAAGTATGTCAAGGACAAGGAGGCTTTTGAAGCCCGAGGTTCGGTCCATAGCTCGTGCATGTCACACGCTGCGCCGCTCAAGGTTTGCATTGGGCTGCAAGGCCAAAGGCACGAATGATAATGTACTTGTATCCGCGGAGTAAAAGCTTACTCAATACTCAGTCGGCGGTGGAAGCCCCGAAATTGGTGTGTCCGATGATCTTTTTGCGTATCACAGGAAGCGAGTGCGTCATCCCAGCAACAGCCCTGAAGAAGTTGACGAAACCTCGAATGCGCCAATAATAGTGACGTTTCATATGTATCGAACCTTCGTCGCATACGGGGTATGTTCCTTGTTCTTGTGTAATGGCAGCTGATTCGAGGACGTCGAGTGGTCAAGGTGGAGAGAGACATATGGAGAAGAGGGTGCGTGGGATCGCCGTGCATGAGGCAGAGGCCCCAACATTAGCACTTGAATCATACCCTGCAATTGAGGGGCTAAGATGCAGTCACACAACGTCGTGCCACCCGCAGAAGATTCAAGGATGCTCTTGGAAACCTGGAACTTCATGAAGCTGTTTGAGCAAAGTAGTACTAGCGTAGTTCTGAAGGATGCGAATGGCGACTATAATTGCACCCCAAGCATCCTATCTTGTAAGTACAGCAGTCCAAGACTCGGCGGCAAGCTACCGCGTTCGACCGGAGATATGATCTAGAATACTAGCCCAGCTGAACAGTCCAGTCGTATTCCTGGCGGTATCGGTCGATTTGCCCTCGACTGCATGGGGCTGAACCTTGTTTGTGAGAGGGAGCTTCGACGTCCAAAGGCAGTAGTCAGTGAGGTACGTAGAGGTTGCAGCAGTTCAAAATTAGCTGCAGCCAAGATCTCCGGAGGAACCTGAGGGCGAGCTTCATCAGTCAAAGCTGTTGGCCTTATCGGATAAACGTCCTCGGCCAACCTATCCGACCACTCCTTTATTGGTTGTAGCTGAAGGACGTCTTTGCAGCTTGGTGCGACAAGTGGATCTCTGTCGCATCTCTTCATGCAGTCACCCGTGGCCGCCCGCATTCATACCCGTAATTCCACTCATGTCGTTCGTTGGTGAGCCTGCACCAAGAGCCTGGAGGACGTAGGGTCTTGAATCCGACGTATGTACGCCTGGATTCAGGATGTGAACCGTTCCGTGACCTCGGCGACCACACATGAGCGACATGTAAAGTGGCCCCGGTGGCATTTAGGTGTTGCTTCCACAGGTCACAGAGGGATTTGGTATTTGGTGCAGTAGCGGCATGAAGTGAAACCACCAATGCGGAAACCCCCTGCTGTGCCGTCCTACGTACATGTACATGGTGGCTAAGGTATGGCCATTGGCCAGACTCAGCCGGACTTACTTTGTCCTCGGTCGTCCATTAGATGCCGGCAGTGGTACGGATCACTGGGAGAGTCGGACCCCGCTTCGGCTAGTGGATCGGGCCTCTGCCGCTTGCCAAGAGAGCCCGCATCGTTAACCCAGGCTCCAGCACTCTCGAATGATTTGGCCGTCACCATCGCTACTTTACGATATCCAGCCATACGAGCTCTCCTCCATCTACAGCGATATTCGAAAATGATACCTCGTCGCGGCCCGTCCCCGGGGGCATTGGTCCGGGGATTCCGAAGGACCGCCGTGAAGACGCACCCCGAGCAAGACCGTGGAGCATTCGATTGGACATAGGTTGCCAGTCTTCCATGGAGTCGGACCTGCATCTAACAGCTGGTATGCTGCTGAATGACGTTGCAGTGTGGGATAGTTATATTCTCCTCCATACCTACTCCTCACATCAATAGATAATTTACATCGCGATCCAACATCAAACCCCTTTACGCTCTCGGAAATGGTAGGATCAGAACTTTCGTTGTCTTCTCTAGTCAGCCTATCTCACATAAATGCTGACACAACCCTAGCTGTCAAAGATACTCTATCATCTCTACACCATATGGCTCTTCACAGTCAGCGATATTAAGAGTGTTATTGTACCAGAAAGTATATTGGGAATTACTAGCGCCCTGTCCGGAGATATTCTTACGGACAACGACATCCCAGACTCGCGGCAAATCTTGTCTCGAATCCCCAAAGTCATCCTCTGGAATTGGCTGAATCTCTTCCTCTTCGACTTGTGTAACCAATCCGTGACTCAATCCGTCCTCGAGGACTCAGTCAACAAGCCATGGCGTGCGATACCCTCACGACGCATATCCGCGACGCAAACGCGAACAGCGCTTCTCCTGGTGATCCCGTCCGTCTATCTTGCCACGCTGAAGCTCGGAGGGACCTGGGAATCGGTCACGTTGATGATCGGGACTTGGATGTACAATGATCTGGGGGGCGCTGATAACGGGGTCGTGGTGCGCAATCTGCTCAATGGCTTCGGCTACATATGCTATAGTTCCGGCTCCATGAAGGTGGCCGCCGGATATGGACTTCATGACCTCAATGAAACATCAACCACGTGGCTGGCAATGATTGGCGGCATCATCTTCACAACGTTGCAAATGCAGGACATGGCAGACGTGCATGGTGACGCCCAGCGTGGGAGGAAGACAATTCCTCTGGTGTACGGCGATTTGGCTGCTCGCTACTCGATCGCTATCCCCGTAATAGCGTGGTCTCTCATCTGCCCCACTTTTTGGAACGTAGGGCTCGTTGGATTCCTTCTCCCGAGCCTAGCTGCTGGCATTTTCCTGACCAGGCTCTTCTTGTTCAAATCTGTTGAGGATGATGCGCTGACCTGGTGGTTCTGGTGCTCCTGGTTGTCCACCGTGTTCATCACTCCATTGGAGAAACGCTTTGGCATATGAAGATCTTCGCAGCTTTTCCAGGTTCTTTCTCCGTAAGGTTGCTTGACTAGTGCTCTCTGTTGTGCTCCTTGCCTTTGTGGAATGGATTGAAATATCAAACGATGTGCAAGGAAGGAGGCTCGCTCCACAAATCGAGGCCAGCGAACCGATTGCTATACGAGGCTGAGGTCTCCACACTCTCCTCGTCTTACTGCAGGAGATTATTCTCATTCGCAAACAATATGGACCCCCAAATGTCACCAGCTGGTAGGCCGTGAGTAGCTTGCTTGTATTCTGCGTCTATTCTGCGTCTAGGGGCCGGTCTCCAGGCACGGTATGGTCGCGCGTTAGCACCGCGCCCGCGTCTTGGGTACTATTACATCGATGGCAATTGATTCGACCTACTAGGTCCCTGGAGTGGTATAGCGATAGCTCCAGGGACTGCCAAAGATCAAGGATTGTAGGCTGGTTCAAAATCGCGGTCTTGCTTTTTCAATTCTATCTAGATATCTGAGCAAGAGGCGTCATCAATAGATTCGTCGAAGTGGATACTATTGTACCCTGGCACGCTGTCCTTGTCCCTTCTTTCCCTGCAGAATTTTCAATCTCCTTGAGCTACTACCTTTGTACCTCGCTCAGTATATATACCATTGGGTGTTTGGGCCACCGGTAGCCAACGTCCAAGTACGCACCTAGGGCTAACATGGAGTGGGTGGGTGGTCGAAAAGGACAGTGCAATGAGAAAGGAATGCATTGGGCGCCCCAATTTTGTCTCTGGCACTGGGCTCCCAGACATACAGGACTGTCCTCCAGCTACTGTGCTTGTTGTGATGTGTCAAATTTTCCCAAGTATCCTTCGTGTCGTCTTCGACGCCAAGACCCGTCAATCGATTTACCCTGGAAAGTCTACAACTGAACGTCGAGACGTTGGAGGAGGTCTTGATAAACATCCTAGAACGCATTTTGCCGCGTCAATCAGTCCAAGGATCGCTGTTCCGTATGAGGCTTTTTCCAACACGACCCGGCCAGCGGTCGAACAGGAGGCTCTCGGCATGGAATCGGGGCATATCTAGGCGCTAAGAGAGAGAATGGGCAGGTAAGCTACGCATCTCGTGCTCACTCAGACGTGCCTTCACTATCGTCTCTGCACGATGGGTTGGCTTTCTCTTCTTTCGTGGTGGACATCTGTCACGTAACAACTGTCTGCCATCTTCGCCGCTTTTTCAAGCAAGATAATTGATACTCCTGAATGAGCGCTTTTCACGGTAGCTCGCGTTGACGAGAGCAAGGCTGAAATGAGCGCATAGCCCGTCGCTAAGTCGTCAATTGATGATATACATCCTTCGGAACCATGGCGCTTGAGCGCGTACACGGCCGATCGACATATACTCAGGATCTATCAATGGTCCCACATCACATAGAACATCGAACATCAAAGCTATCAACATGAGGACCCCTTCGCTTGTATCCTTCCTAGTCTACGCCACAGTCAGCAGTGTCACATCCGCACAATCGATACGTAATCTAACCCGAGTCAATCGATACGAATGCAGCAAAAGACATTCCCTTCCTTCCCACCCAAAACGCAGCACCTTGGGATTGTGCGCAAGCCGTTCTTGAAGGATTCTACATGGACACCAACCTCGGTCTCTTCCACCGTGGTGGACAACCCGACATCTTCCATGTTCCCAAGACATCCGTCTCCGGGAAATTCTTGATCAGCGTGAACACGGCAACGGAAAGACCAGCGGAGGGCCGATGGTTCGATGTGTGGACAATGACGCAGACGCTGAACACGGCTTGCATGTATTACAGGATTTATGAAAATCCGTCGAGTGCGGTTACTGGAGGCCAGGTTGAGATCTATGGCAGTGATGGGCTGGTTTTGACTATGGGGAGGTTAACGGTGGGACTTGTCAGCTTCTGCTTCGATTATCCCGAATAGTCGGGCCCCTGGAACGCTTACCGGCTCAGCACTGCCGATTTCGCTCTCGTCTCTTAGCAGGAATAACAAGTGGACTCAAGAGACTTGACTTACGGAAGGATATCCAATCAAAGAAGATTCATCTCCCAGGAAATATCGGATGACACACTCGTTGACTGAACCATTCAACGGCTGTCGAGCTTTTTACTATAGACTCCTGACGCACACTGATTACTTTGAGAATTTGATTAAGATGTCCATCGTCTAATTATCATCAGATTTCTGGGAAGCTACTGGAGCCATCCAGCCTGCCGATCAGAACGATACTTCCCATTGCGTCGAAACTCATGGTGGATCACTGAACACTCCGATACAAAAGGCGCCGTCGCCGTGGCTGAAGCGAACAAGCCCTGGCGAACCAACAGGCGACAACACGCAATTTGACTCGTCCCATGTTCGGTACCGAACACTACACTGCTGTAACTCCCGATATGCTTCTGTGCCGGGTGCTCCAGGCATTCAATAGTCAAGAGGAAGTGCATGAAGACTGATTCAAAAACCGACGTCCTCTCATACAGGCTCTGGGTCTCAGAAGCGATTTGCAATCAATTCGGAAGCCAACAGCAAACATAAAACTTCGGTGCTCAGTGAGCTAGAAAAGGACATTCATCTCTGCAGAACACGTTGCTGGAAAGGAACAGGGAGCTTCATCTCAAATCTTTCCACTTGTATTATCCGCACGCTTTTGAGTCTTTCAAGAGCAAAGGAAAGGCCTAGCAACGATATCGAGCTAATCGACACCACGAAATAGTCACTTCACTCAGCCCACGCAGCAACGTTTCGCACACCACCATACTGACACCCACACCACTCTTCCATTCCTCAAGACCCAATTGTCAAGCTCCCAGTCTTCCACGATCAAGATCTCCATGCCCAACATCCTCTAAAAACCCCCTCACCGCATCCGCAATCTTCCCCCCCCCCCCCTCGTCTCCAGCGCAAAATGTCCCGCATTCACGAACGCAACCCTCGCATCCTTCAAATCCTTCCTGAACGCCCTGTCACCCGGTGGGACAAACGCCGGATCCCCTTTGCCCCAGACCGCCAACAGCGGAACCTGGCTCTCTCGGAAGTACGCATGGAACGCCGGATACAGATCGAGGTTCGTGCGGTAATCGTACAGCAAGTCCAGCTGCACCGCCTGCTTCTCCGGCGACTTGACGTTCTGCAGGTGTACGCGGCGGGATCGATGAGCGGAATGTCCGCTGCGGGGACTCCGGCTTCGTATTGGAGTTTGGTGCCGGCGAGGATCAGGTATGCGTCTGCTAGGATTTTGCGATTGTGGCGGTGTTGTGGGCCCAGAGCGCCATGATGGGGTCCCAGAAGGGGTGGCCGAAGCCATCGACGTAGGCGCTTCCGTTTCTGGGATATGATTGCGGTGATGCGCTCCGGGGAGTCCAGGGCGAGACGGAAGGCGACGGGGGCGCCGTAGCCGAAAACGTACACGGCATAGCGGGTGATGTGGAGGGCGGCGAAGAGGAGGCTGAGGGTCTGGACGAGGTTGGCGAAGGTGAAACTGTAGTTGGTTGGGGAGGTGGTGAGGCCGAAGCCGGGGAGATCAGAAGCGAGGATGTGGTGGGCTGGGGATATGAGAGGGATGAGGTTGCGGAATTGGTTGCTGGAGGAGGGGAAACCGTGCAGGAGGAGGAGAAGGGGATGGGAAGGGGATCCGGCTTCGGTGTAGGCAAGGTTCTTGCCGTCCGAGACTGAGGTTGTGGTAGGTCGGAGGATGCAAAGCCATTGTTCTCAGATGGTGCTTTCTCGAGGATCAGAAGTTCTGAGTGGGTTTCGGAAAAGGAGAGTTTTGGTGGTCGTTGTGTGACAACGGACGTCTACTTTATATCTTTCAAAGATGAGTAGCCCGTAGACCCAGGCACGCTATTGAAGTATCTCGTGTAGTTTTGTATCATATTGTCCGAAGGCATCTACCATTTGAGTGCATGCAAGGAGTACCTTAAGCATCCTCAGCTGTGCCATTTGCTGCTTGGTCGCATTTGAAACCCCTAGAATCTCGTATCAAGCCCAGTTCAAGAGGAACTTCATGGAGTCTTTGCATGGATTTGCATGAATTTGCATGTAGAAGAATCTAGACTCAGTTCCGGATCATCACCATGAGGGTAGCTCGCTGACACGGCTGACCCGGCTGGCTCAGGGGATACCCTATCAAGAGAGCCATTTGTTAATTGCCCCAACTCTCAGACATGATATGCCAAGCCTCTGTCAGCAGTATGTCAAGCCTTGGTCAGCAGTGCTTACTTAGAAGCTGCTGTCAAGTTGCGCCTCGAGAGGATCCACTCACGACGACTCTACCCTAAGTGGTGCTCTTGGCTAGATGCAGTTTCTGCGCGACATTGCACGCAGTTTTGGGGCTCGTGATGTTGGACATTCAGTCTGTCGTTTCGTTGGTATGTGGGCAGTCGTGGTCGCCGTTATCGCTCCCTTGGTCTGCTTCTCCGTTCTTGGTCTCACAGCCTTCATCATCATCACCGTCCTCAAAGGCACTGCTTTCCTCTCCACTGTAGGACCCGCTGTCTGATCGTTCGATATCGAATACATAGCAGCGCTTGTAGTCGTTTCTTAGTCCATAGCCAGTTCCTTCGTCATCATCCGATATTTTCGAAACCATGCCCCGTATGTCCTCGTCGGTAGCAGCAAGCTTCCTAATCGTGGCATTGCACTCCGCGCCGCGATCCACCAAATATCGTGCTGTGTTGCGTATGAGCTTTGGGTATCCTGCGCATAGATGTGCCACGCTCATGTGTTTGCTGTGAGCCCAATATTCAATGTCCTTGGGTGATGCGGAGTGGCGAAGAGCGTGCTCCAAAGGTTGACAGCTGCATCGAAACCTGGATTTGAAGACCCGGCAATTCCTTACCTCAATATCTTTTTCGTCAAGGACTTCACCATTTGGTAGCAGATCGAAGCGTTTGTTGACGTCTAGCTCTCCAATGTTGGAAGGAAGTTCCCAGACCTCTCTCCATCACATCCATCTATGAGCCCGAATTCCAGACACGTGTCCCTCAAAATCGAGTACCCTGCAAGTATATTTTCAGCTTTCAAGACATGACTCTTGAAACCTACTGAATAAAAGGCCTCGGCCTCCTCAGCATGGCGCTCAAAGTGCTTCATGAGAGAACCAGTAACTCCACTAATCTTATATCGAACTAGATGGTCATACACATTGCACGACAACGCGGCGACATGTGGGGTCTTAGCGATGTAACCGAGTACGAGTCTGGACAATGAGTCCCCTCCTGTCGAAGTAGAAATATTCGAGAAATTTCCAATACATTCGTCTAAGAGCTCACGTTGTTCCATCGAGAAGTCATCATCATTGAGGAGAAAGACCTTGACCAGTTCTTCCTTGTTATAAGACATCGCCTCCCCTAGAATATGTTTTTCCGACAACCATTCCCCAGGCTGTTTCAAAGCGCGAAGATTCCTCAGAATCTCCGTTATTCCGCCTGTTGGGAATTCCAGCTGGCCGTGTCGGGTCTTAAGGCCCATCATCTGATATAGTGAGAGGTCAAGATCATTATCCATGTAGATCCTCGTCATGGACAATTCGATGCCACACTCCTGCTCTTCTAAGGTCGCGCCTTCGCTTCTGTAAGGTATTCTCACGCCTAGTTCTTCAATATTGTCAAGATCCACGCGACGATGGAGGAAACTGGTGTCATCCTTGTCTATGACTAGATTCAAGTCAAAGCGGCACCGGGCGCCTTTCTTGAAGTTTTCGGCAAACCCTTGCTGATAAGCTTTGGCATATTGGTAGAGATATGAATGTCGACACTGTAAAGCTTGCGTGAGAATTCTCCAGAAATGCAATCTGTTTCGAATACCTAACGCCTTCAAGAGTTCATGTTGCGAGGTCCGACTTGTAATTTCAACCAGTCTTGCATGGTAGAACCAATGGCGAATGGCGTATTCCAAGAAGGTATGCTTTTTGAGGATCTCAAAAATTTCTTGCCTCAGTTCTCAGACCCATAGGAAGAAATTTCGTTTTTTTAGGTAGTGAGAAAACGAAAATCTTCTATAGGGTCTGAGAGCAAAACCCAATAATACGAGCGAGATTGCAACAGGAAGTCAAACAAGCTCAATTTAGCGTTAAAATCGCTTCGCTTAATACGGAAGCAACATTTATAACGTTTAGCTTATAACTCAACGTATAATTAAGAACTTTGCTCGAACGCAATGCAACTTAACATCTTCAACAACTTAACAACTTAACAACTTAACAACTTAACAATTTAACAACTTGATAAAAGATTAGTTTGCATCTGTTAGTTTCAATACTTTTTTGTGTTAAAGCGTTGTGTTAAAATATAGTTGTTACGCTAGTACTTTCTTCGAAGATATTAAAGTAGATTGTGCTATTGAAGAGGTCTATAGACGTCTTCAAGCAATATAAGCAATTATTTGATAACAAGAGTTTGCAACTATAGATAGTTTCTATATTTAATAAATTTTAAGAGAGATTCAATAAATCAAAGTAACAATAAGTAAAAATCTATAATAAGTTGAACACAATCTATAAGAGAGTCGTATTCTAATTTCTATATACTAAGAAAATATTGATTGCTTGTTTTGCTTGTTTGTCAAATATAACAAGTATAGTTGTTCGCAATGCTTGTTTGTCGAATATATCGAACATTATATTTATAATATTTGCTTCTCAAACGTGTCGAATATAATAATAGATTTATTTTTGAGATATAGAATCTAAATTACTAGTATAGCTTTAATAAGCTTGTAACAGTAGTGCAATATATTAGTTATGCGTGTTGTGTGCAAATTATGCGTGTTGTTCAAGCAGACAATGCGCTTTTCTATTTAGAAATCTATCTTTGAGGCAATAACGCAACAACACAACAACAATATTATGCAATATCGATACTACAGACTACTACTTCTTCTATGTTATAGCTTGCTTCGAAAGCAACAAAAACAAGCAACTAACAAGTTGTTGTTGCATTATTGTATATCAAAGTTTGACTAAAATTAAGATATTTTTGATTTGATATTAATACAACTATATAGTATACTACTATTATATATTTTGATTAATTATATAATATAAAGCGTATTAAAATCTAGCGACAAACGTAGCTTAATTAATACAAAATATAATTGTTTAATTTTGATTGTATAACAAACGTGCAAGTTGTAACTTTACAAACTTGTTGCAAAAACTTGTATAGAATTTACATTAAACAGTTGCACGTCTAACAATATTACGGGGGTTTCGCCCTCAGACCTGATGCGAAAAAAATCATATAACCCTAAAATAATATAGACCCTAGATTTTTCTTGGCATCAGGTCTGAGGGCTGAGGCAAAAAATTTCTACCATGGTACTTTTCCTGCACGTGACATCACCGAAGCCGCCCCAGACTTCGAGACTGCCCAAGTCAAGTAATCGCAGTTTTTCGTCAATGTAATCCCATGTCAATGGTAGCATACAGTCGCTTACCTCACACAGGCACAGAACCGAAGTTTTCAAAAGGTACTCATGCCAATTGGTTGATGTCGACATATTCCGATAGAACGCCGTGGCGGTCTCGTGAGAGGGATGAACTCGGTTCAACTTGATCTCAAACAAGCCGCATCTTCTGATGGTATTACGTAAGTCCTGGGTGCTTATATGACGAGCGCCTTCCAAGCTGTTCATAACATACTGCAGCTCTTGCAGCCGCAAAGGGTCTGCCGCATAAGCGACGAGGAAAGCCACATGGTTAACGTCCTCGCGCTGACAAGCCTCCATATTGTCCAAGATTCGTTGGTAGAGCCTCAGCATGTCTTCTGGGAGACAGTGGAGCTGTGCTCGGAGGTGGGCAAGGTTGTTACCCAGGGACCACCCCTGCAGCAGTTCTTCGGTAACGAGTCTGACCTACAGAAATACCCCTGGGACTTCTCCGCGACATCATGAGCGAGCTGACCTTAAGAATCCGGCTCAGCCAGGGTAAAACAGGGTTCCAGTTCCCTGTTGCGATTACTCAGTCGAGTGTGGGTATCAGCCTCGATGTTCTCGCGCTGGGCGGACAAGCGATCGAATTTGTAGTCGGCTTCAAGTAAGGGTTTCAGCTGAGTATAGGTGAAGGTCTCAATGTCTGTGCTCGTGTGCTCCTCTATATGGATGCGTTGGTATGTCTTAATGGGATGCAAGAAGCTCGGCCGACTCGCTATGCACAAACGCATATTCCGAGCGGGGGACTGCGCAAATCCGTTTAAGAGCGTTCCTAATTCGACATCTTTCCTATCGAAGTCGTCCAATGCATCTATGAACAGACAGATGTTTGGACTTTCCGGGCCTTTGAGTACTGCTACCAAACACAGCCTCCAGGTCTTGTCGGCTCCAGCGAACTTCAGACCTGTATCTTTCCTTTTCTTTGTATTTGGGATAGATCAAGTCGATGTCGGAAGGCTTCCGCTTCAATAGCTGCCATATTAAAGATTGAAGCAAGCCAAGTAGCGAGTTTGCAAGGCTTTCTTGGTTGGCCTTGAAGTCGAAAAAGAAGGATACCGTGATTGGTTCAGAAGTGGAGGTAGTTCTGAGGTGCTGAACGACCAGGGGATCTACCGAAAGATACTTCATCAAAGTCGACTTTCCAGAGCCTGGATTCCCTGTGATCCAGTAGGTCCCACCGCCGTGTTGCAGCCAATGTAGAAAACGCAGTTCGACTTTTGCCCAGATCCATTGAAATATGTCCGATACTGCTGGAGGGATTTCATCTTCACGGGCTGTAGACTGTTGAAATTCTAGGCTACGAAGGCATGCTAGAAATTATTACAACAATAAGCACGCTCCTTGTGTGATTCCAGCCGGTCAGCTCTAACCTAGTTGTCCATCTGTCATCATTACTGCGCCAGAGGATTGAGCTTGATTCGATTCGATGGATCTTCGTAAAGTGCCGACGTTTGCTTTATAGCCTGGCTCGGATGCTGTCGCAAGCTTCGTCATGTTCTAGGAAAGACATTAACAACGACAATCCTTTGGCGTCAAAGTGGCTCTCCCACGAAGAGCAGGGCGCCATTGCTTGCACAGGATCGAAACGGTTCTTACCTGGTGGTTCGCTGATATGCCACAACTCTGACAACCGTCTCTGATCGCTAGGTTCGTAGGAACAACCATTATCTAGCGATGCTCAACGTTTGATCCGCCTTTACAGTTGACTAAGAATGTGTATCGTTCCACATTTCTCTAACACCGAACAAAGAACACATTGAACCAAGAAGACCCAATACGTACCGCTGTCCCTGCAGGAGTCTTTATAGGGTACTTTTCATGGAAATATGTAATAGCAACGGCCGACTGGGCGATTTGTCGCCTGTTCATCAATTGACCAAAATCATGAGTGATTGCAGCCAACACCGGAGAGTCTTCTTGTAGTACTTTGAATACCTCCCGATTTGTATCGTTGAAAACATCGGTGAATCTCGCCACAAATACAGCCCAATGTGCAGCATGAGCCCTATGATGCGGCGTCCCCAGGAAGAGAATGGCCGTCGTACAGCTCGCGACTTTTTGGAAGTGTTGCTCGGAATTGTTGCTTGAGAGTGCGAGGGTGTTTTGGACCACTGGACCACCAAGGCTATGGGCGACAAATATGATTTTCCGACTTTCCTAGCTCACAGTTAGCAAATTTCAAGGGAAAAGTTAATATTATAAATATGGGCCGTACAGTCCCCGTAGATCGTAGATTCTCTCTCTATAGTCAAATGGTTGAGCAGTTTTTCGGCATGGTCCTTGATATGATGTCGTGATACTTGGTACCCAAATTTGAAGACCGTTGCATCATAGCCAAAGGTGAATGTACGAGCGTTATTGATATCTTGGCATAAGAAATCGCTCGACCAGTGGATGCCAGATTCCTTGTGTAACCACGTCGAATGCGAGCTGCCATTAAGACCGTGGACAAAGACAAGATCGGCAACTGTAGTCTCTGGGTTGAGGGACTCGAAGAGCTTCATTAAACCCGACCTTGATAGCTGCGCTGCCGTACGGTCCGAACCTAACGTCGTGGTCGAGGCTGGTGGCTGCTGAGCCAGTGTTGGGGGCGGTGTCGTCAATGCCGAAGGGGGAGGCTCTGCAGGGTGACCAAAATTGGAGGTAACATCATCCTCTTCCCTCTTCCGCTTCCGCCATGACCAGATACGATCCATCATCGGTGTGCAAAAAAGCTTCAGCTAGAGAAACAAGAATGAAAGCATTTCCGAAAGGATGGAGGGAGGCCGGAAAAACACCGCTGCAGGGAGCCGCTAGTGACCGAAAAATCTTGCCAACACTTCGAGGTACCCAGATTATGATATCCCTTGCACAAAGGTTGGAAACAAAATCTGTTGTCTCTGATGGCATTGCTTGCTGATTACGAAGTGGAACATTCAGGCCCAGTAGTTGATCTGACTATGTCTATTCGGAACATAGCCTTTGGGAATGCGGCTGATCTTGAAACTCTTAGGAAGAGTTCAGCGACGTTTGAATCAACATCATCGTACGGTGTGGTTTGATAGAATCGTTATATAAACCAGAGAATAATCTGATTGCGCTACGCAAAAGAATTTTATTGTAGTATATGTATTCAATGGCATGTGGAAGAATCGAATATAGTAATGAGAAGTGCGATCTGTCACCAGTAGTACTCTACAGCATGAGGCAGCTCAAATCATAGAGTATACTGGAAACAGTGCATGCGGGTACAATGGCTTGCAATGTGGTATGGTAGCCAGCTTTGTAGTCAGTGGTCTTATGTTCTTCGGATCTTCGATAGCTAACCATAGACAATCAACTTTCAAGGTTACTAGAGTAATTGAGTCACAGCTAAGACCTTTAGATGAGTTGAAGACGTGGACAACATCCGCTGTTCAAACACGATACGGCACGGCTATACGCCGGTGTAGCGACCCAGATCACGTGCACCTAAGCTTCGATAACAGTGAAAGTAGAAGTGACTTTTGCAGCATCAGCTACTGCCTAATATCAAGATCTTGTTCGACAGAACCTTGGGCATCTGAGACTTCATATTCACACCAGTCTTTGCCTTCCTCAGCTTCTACCACTAACCCTCTTCCCCACACCCTACCCAGCACCGCCATCATGTCGACCCTAGAAGACCTCGATGACATGGAGCGCGAGCGCAAAGACGAGAAGAAAGACTCCGAGGACGGCGGAAAAGACCCTAACAAACCGTCTCAAGACGGTGATGCCGAAATGAAAGATGCCGACTCTTCCAAGAAGGAAGAAGAGAAGGAAGAAGACATCCTCGACGCCGAGATCCTCCACTCCAGCACACGAGACATACAAATGCGGAAGAAGCTGATGGACAACGATCTACGGATTATGAAGAGCGAGTTCCAGCGTTTAACGCATGAGCAGGCGGCGATGAAGGAGAAGATCAAGGATAATCTGGATAAGATCGAGAACAACCGGTGGGCTCGGCCGCTTTACGCCTCGGGGAGCAATTACTGATCTATGATATGACAGACAGTTACCATACCTAGTCGGCAACGTCGTGGAGCTCCTAGATCTCGACGTCGAGAAAGAAGCCGCCGAAGAAGGCGCCAACATCGATCTCGACGCCACACGTGTAGGCAAATCCGCAGTCATCAAAACCTCCACCCGACAAACGATCTTCCTCCCCCTGATCGGCCTGGTAGACCATACCAACCTCAAGCCTGGCGATCTCATTGGTGTGAACAAAGATTCGTATCTAGTACTCGACACATTACCAGCGGAGTATGACAGCAGAGTCAAAGCCATGGAAGTGGACGAGAAGCCTACAGAGAAGTACACCGATGTTGGAGGCCTGGACAAACAGATCGAAGAGCTTGTGGAAGCTGTCGTCTGGCCCATGCAACAGGCTGAGCTCTTCAAGAAGATCGGCATCAAAGCTCCAAAAGGTAACTTCCCCTCTCTACCCAACGCTCGCCTCACCCTGCCCAACAACCTCCCCTCCATAATCCTCACCCTTCCCCTTCTCCTCTCCCTCTCCCCTCCACCTCCGCCATATACTAAACACTCCCTCCCCCCCCCACCAGGCGCCCTAATGTACGGCCCCCCCGGCACCGGCAAAACCCTCCTCGCCCGCGCCTGCGCCGCCCAAACAAACGCCACCTTCCTCAAGCTCGCCGGGCCCCAACTAGTCCAAATGTTCATCGGCGACGGCGCCAAGCTCGTGCGCGACTGCTTCGCCCTCGCCAAAGAGAAAGCCCCCTCCATCATCTTCATCGACGAGCTCGACGCCATCGGCACCAAGCGCTTCGACTCCGAAAAATCCGGCGACCGCGAGGTCCAACGCACCATGCTCGAGCTCCTCAACCAGCTCGACGGCTTCGCCTCAGATGACAGGGTGAAAGTGCTTGCGGCGACGAATCGCGTGGATGTCCTGGACCCGGCGCTCCTGAGATCGGGGCGGTTGGATCGCAAGATCGAGTTCCCGCTGCCGAATGAGGAGGCGAGGGCGCAGATCTTGAAGATCCATAGTCGGAAGATGACGGTGGATGATGGCGTGAATTGGATGGAGCTGGCGCGGTCGACGGACGAGTTTATGGGGGCGCAGCTGAAGGCTGTGTGCGTGGAGGCGGGGATGATTGCGCTGCGGAAGGGGATGGGAAGGATCGGGCACGAGCACTATGTTGATGCTATTGCGGAGGTGCAGGCGAAGAAGAAGGTCAGTCCATCCGATATTCCGTTTCCTCCGTTTGCCTTGCGTAGGACTAATCCGCGCAGGATACCGTCAACTTCTATGCCTAGAGCGGGGTGGATCGGGCAGGGGAAGGAGAGATGGCGAGGGAGGAGCTGCACTGCGAGGCGTCCCATCCAGCCCCATATCAAGGCTTTGCGTAGCATTTTCCAGAATCCACAGCATTCCTTCAACGAAGCGACCAACATCTCTCAATACTGAACTCCCCTTCTACCTCAACCCAACCTCAGCTGACAAGTCCCGAGATCCCTACACCAGGTTCCCCCAGTCACAACAGCTTACCGCACCACAGATCCCAACCCCTATACCTCAACCCCTCTTCTCATCCTCCATTCCCCACCCTTGATCTCCATTCCCCTCCCTCGTTGATGCCGAACCAAGAAGACACTTCAGACATGATGGCCCCAGAATCCATATACCCGATACCACTCCCCCAACTATACCACACCACACATCATATACAAGCTCATGAGAGAAGCGAGCCCATACGGTAGTAGACAGCAACTTGTGGGAAGCACTCGACGCCCTAGGTTGATTGGCGTGTACGGGAGAGAAGACATGAGATAGGGTCAGTAGGCGAACTGACTCCCTTCTATTCCGTGTTTCCTGAATGTCGTCAATACCAGCTCTGTAGCGTCCATGTTGAAGCTGGATCGAGAACAGGCTTCCGGACATGGATGCCCAAGAATCCATATGCCGGTCCACTCCCCCATCTACTGCTCGTCGCGCAGTGTACAAGATGTTGAGAGAAGCGAGCCTATCAGGTAGTAGTCAACAACTGTGGGTTCCGCTCGAGGCTTAAGGCGGGCTGAGTGTGTGTGTGAAAGAGAGAGAGAGAGAGAGAGAGAGAGAGAGAGAGGGAGAGGGAGAGAGAGAGAGAGAGAGGGAGAGAGAGAGAGAGAGAGGGAGAGAGAGAGAGAGAGAGTTGTGGAAGCGGATGTACAGAGGAGCGAACAAAAGCTCCCGAATAATCAATCGTCGATATTTTGAGACGAAAAAATCCCTAGGCCGACCAAAGTAAGTACGAGGACCTCGATCACCATTTCACAGTCCAGTGCAGAAGGTTCAGGGAAGACACATCTCTAGAATTCTAGACCGACGTCAAAGAGTCGGAGGTCTAACTATCCCCTTCATAATGACCGAATCCAACCCAGCTGAGGATGGATCGTCCTTTTTTCTCTGCTTCCTTCATCACAAGCTGAAGTAGATACATATTCTAGGTGTGCCGTAGCAAAACCAATTTTCGCATCACCAGTGAAGCCGAGATCTGGCATTGCGCCGCCTGTCCGAGGAGTGGTAGCAGCAAGTGCCCTGAGCCGAAGTCTAGGGGCGAATAAAATGAAGGTCCAGAAGCGACTGCGGAAAGATCGACGTCCGGATCGATGGTCCGGAAAGGAGCGCTGGAAGCTCGTCGAATGCTGTAGGGTAGAAGTTGAACCGATGATGCACGCTAATCGTACTTTTCCGCCGCCATCGCCATAACATTTAAAAAGCGAGAGTAGCCTTTGGGAATCTTGTTGCGCGCAGTAAACATTTTCTGATGATAATCCCAAACTCCAATGCCCTGTTGAAACCTACACATCCATTGCCGGATGTGTAGAACCCAGGAGAATCTATCGAAGCCCGAGCTGAAGTCGTAATCTGCACGCGAGGTTTGATGTAACTAGACAGTAATATGAAAGAGGTTTAAGTACTGAGGTTCGACACCGGCGGACGAGGGCGGTGCTCTTGATGAACTCATGTAAGAAGTAAAGTGCCGTAGTAAGAATTAGACAAGACGCAGGCTTTAACCATAGCTGCAGTTGGTGGTGGTAGTCGAACGCCTTCGGAGCGGTGCCATTGAATGCTTGAAAGAGGAAGGTTCAAATGTCGATAATAGTCGCGCAGTCTAGGAAGTCCGTGAGATACAATGCCGGAAACTGTACACAAAAGCTGTGCTAGTCGGCTGCCACCATTGACGTCATTTATCCTGCAACAGGTTGGGACCTATGCTGGAAATTGCCGTAAAGCGAATCATGCTGAGGCATGCAGTAACCGCAATTGCAATGCGTATTGTGACCACTCCAGTTCGCAAATCCATAAGACTGGTTGTATGGCTTCTGGTATGAAGCCTGCTGAACGAACGATTGGAAGCCTTGTGCCGAGGTCGGTGTCTTCACGGTGGAGGGCCCATAAGACTTATAGTCATTTCCGTACCAGCCTCGTCGATACCAGTCAGGGGTGTTCGGCCCTGTATGGGGGGCTGACGGTGGAGAGTAGCGCGTAGCAGACGCCGGCGCCGACCATTCGTCGTACCGAGAATCATAGCGAGCGTTGTTCCATTGCGGCGGTAGGCGATCGCTGACGGCAGCAGCATAGGCCGGCTCATTGTACAAAGTCGGATAAGGCAAGGTAGGCGAGAGCTTCTTGCTTACTGAAGGCTGCCTCTGTATGCTTGAACGCAGAGGGTTGAGCTTCAGTGATTCCATTGAAAGCTCTACCTTCATCGCCTGCCATTGCCTCCACTTGAAATCCCACAGCTTGAATCCTTGAGGGTCATTAAAATCAATGTGCAAATCCCACTCGATGCTCTTGAGCCATTCCAATTCAAGAGTGTTCAGCTCCTGAACAGGAATATTACTGACCTCCGACCACGATCGATTCTGGAAGGTGTTGTCGTCCAAGAATTTAGAACCAAGGAGGAGCGCAGTTGTGAGCATACGATAGACCTGACCAGCTCCCGTGGGATACCTCCCCGTTTTGGAAAGCTCCGTCATACGGTGAGCCAAGTAATACAAGCCGTAGAGTATGGTCGAGCTTGGCAACCGCGTCGAGGTCAAAACTTGAGAAACGTATTTGCGGAAAGCCGGAGGTACCGATATGTTCGGGTTGACACTTCGAACGATGTCAATATCTGCAAGGCAGATACGGGCAAGATAGAGTTCATACATTCCATGAGCCGACTCAGACACGAAATCGACCATTTGATCCATCTCGTAATCTAGATGGGCTGCGACGCCGCCAACGGGTTTCTCGTCCTTCGGCGGCCCGACAGGATTGGTCTGACTTGGCTGCGTCTGCTGATACTCGCTGACCGGACGTTCGCGTGATTGGATTGGTGGGAGAACAGGGCCTTTCGCGCTCACCATAGAGCTCCCGTAGCTCGAAGAAGTACGAGGATGATAGTCGAGGAACATGCCACGAATATATGGTGCCAACATTGGCGGAGGGCCGTATGACTTGGTGAAGTCATCAGGAGCAGAATCATACACCTGATGATTCGAACCCAAGGCGTTCTGCCCTGAGGGCATTGCGGAGTAGTTTGTGGCACCCTGGGGGTACGACCCATCAGTGTATGGTGGTGTTAAAGGCAAAGATTGCGTGAGCATGCTCCGATATGAAGATGGCATGGTCGGATCTGAGCGTCAGGTCCGTGGACCTGGCAAAGCCGCGGCGAAGAGAACCTTCGCACTGGTCAATCGCCAGAGAATTGAGAAGCGGCTCGAACCCTGTGTCCTTGCTCACCTTCGCCGGCTTGCCCACGAACGCTGCTCCTGAGGAGCTCGGCGAGCGAGACTCTTTGATAGCGATATGGCCTCTATCGACTCGCAGGACTTGACATAGGTGGTGAAGGGGAAAGATGTGGTAAAGAAGGATGCTGTCGGCGGTTCGATGTAGTGTTGAGCTCGTCTCGAAAGGAAAATCGTTACGCTGGAAAAACGGAGGCGCTAAGAACAAACGAGGATCCAAACAGAATAGAGGGCCCCAGCTCCAGAGTGTTCCCTGCAGAATGAGTCGTCACTGCGGGAATAGGCAGGTAAGCTGTGCTCAGTCGACGGTGACGCTGTGCGGGGGTACAGTAAGATCTCCACAAGTCTTAGTGAAAAGCTCGTGGCACCTGGGTGTAGACGAAGGTTGGAGGAATGAAGGATGGTTTCGGACGACCGTGTGGGCGACCTTGACCAAGTCTACGCTTGCGACGCCATAACGATAGAGTCTTATTGGAGGTCTTGAGATTTGCAGGCAACGTGATGCAGCAAGATGCGGTAAGAAGTTGACTCGTGTTGTTCGTCGACCTTCAAGGCGCTGCTGGTCCAGTGTTGAAGGTGAGACTGTCCTTCGAGAGGGTGTCGCAGCAGAGGAGCCGGGGAAGGAGGGTGAGTGGTGACCTGGAACAGCGGAAAGTCGGGAGATGGTCGAGGAGTTGCTGCGGCAAGGAGTCAGGTAGGGTGAGTGAAACGGTCTTGGCCAAGGGAAATTAAGTGCAATTTCACAAACTCAACCGCTTGTTGACTCAACCGACAACACCGGAGACTGAGCCGACCGGACACGGAGGCGGCCGCGGAGTCGCTGCTACTTGGTAAAGAAGAACGGAGGAGGCGAAGGGGGTGAAGAAGGGGATCGGGAAGAGTGTGGCCAATATGATGTGCGTGGACTCGTACAGTAAGCAACCTCGGGATTTTCTAGTCGGAGGGGAATCTTAGCGAGTCCAATTCTCTTCAGTCTTCAGTCTTCACTCCGAAGAATTCACGACATCTTCCACTACCTTAGCTTTCCTTCAGCCACAGACGTAACGTACAGTACCAAGATACCGCATGACATTACTGGCTTCTGTACTTCTTCTGTTCGACGATTGGTTCGGACAGCAGGAAGCTGCCAAAGCTTTTACACTAGCTTCACGCTTACAGCGTTTTAATACCGCCACTGAATGCTCCATTCTTGGTATTGTACAGCGCACTTCTAAAGTATTCGGTCGGCTGGCGGAACAACTTCTTTTAGAGTCACGATCCTCCTGCCTCGACCGTCCGACCCACCCACTCAGCATCCACAGAAGGCGCGTTCTTTGTGGTTGCCTGGTCCGCACCCAGCCAGAGGAGCAAGTCGCTTATTACAGAGAACCTGGACTAACACTCTAGGTTGCAGAATTCAGGTAATACTGTATGACACATCCGCCGCTATCCAAGATCTTGGTCATTGCTTTGTCTAGAGTGGCCGTATTGATAGCCCAGGAATAATGCTGTAGCCTGCCAAAGTGTTCAGAGTCCATCGATGCCATCTGCATAACTCCTCATAAACCCGGGGTATCTGATGCCATAACGCCGAATTGCGGGAATAAGAAATTCATCGCGTCTCTTGGTGGTCTCGTCGACTCGGGACTCAATTAGGAGTTGTAGCTGATAGCGAGATGAGCTCGTGCGCCATCCTCCTGTTCCGTTGCCCATCGTGCCTTCCACTGGCGTTCAACTTCCCGAGCATCAAAGAACGCCTTCTTGCACTCTTCTGGTAGTTCAGCGATGATGTCGTTTTTGACGACACCGAGCCCTCCAGGACCAATATCATACATATCTCCATCTGGCCCAGGATATGGCATGTCTGGTTTCGGTGGGCCTTCATAGTGAGTATCCGTGATCATGTAGTTGCGGCTGATGACTGGGTCGACAGGTGACAACACGGTCGGTATGAATCCTTTGGCTTCTCCGTCGATCACCATGGCATCGTCCCGGTCCCGAGTCAATTCGGTACGACCGTTGGCTTCTGATGGTTGCTCGCCGCTTGCAGGAACCTGCTCCCAGCGAGCGTGGGTTGGCTGCATGATCTGGGGATAGTGCATCATGTTTGTGTGAATATCGTAGACTCCATTGAGATTTGCACGGCGAGCCAAAGCGAGGGTGGCGTTGTAGCGGCTAAGATTGTCAGATCGAAAGACATGCCGTCTGGCCCCATGTGGCTTACCTGGCAGCGAGTGCATGCTCAACCATCCAGTTGTCCCCTGTCACAACGACCTTGCGCTTCTTCCCCTCCGCGCCTTTGCCGGGAAGCATGGGAACACTAGGAGCCCCCGAATGATAAACGCTGCTTGCACCATGCCATGCCACAAACCGATTCCGGTCATACTCCATGGCTCCAGCATGTATCTGATCTTCAGGTACCGCCAGTGCGCCCTCAACGTCACCGTTTGCTCGTGCCGCCGTTGCTTGATAGTCATCCGTGACTTTCTTGCCGCCGATGATAATCTTAGCTCCAAACTCGCGGAAGACCGAGCGCCCGGTGACAACGCCGATAGCGCGTCCCTTGTACGAGTGAGGGATGATATTGCGCTCGATCAAGTCACGCTTGGCTTCTTCGGCCAGAATGATCTTGTGAAGGTTCGGGTGTTTTTGGAAGAACAGATAACTATCGCGGAATCCGATGCACCTTGCTGGTTCAGTGGACAGCATGTATAATCGTTCGCCCTTCCCCTCGATGGTGAAGACTCTCACTCGATACTCCCTATCGCCTTGAAGGCGTCCCATCTTATCCACTTTCGTCTCCCCCTCAGCATCCTCGGGCAGAATTACTTCATCGTTTTCGATATTTTCTCTCGTTTGGCTAACGTGCGATGGTCCCCCTCTTGCTTTTCCCCATCGCCCCACACCGCTCCCTCGTGGACCTCCACGCCAACCACCTCGTTTCCGTGGGGTGCCCTTGTCCGAAGCAGCATTCTGAGAGTCTTCGGGTGTGTCTCGATCTAAATTCCGTGTCCTAGGCGGTCTCCCTGCCCGACGCCTTCTTGGTACAGAGGACCGACCTCTGGCTGGAGTAGAGGTCTGCGAAGCGTCGGAGTCATTTGCAGGTGTCCCTGGATTCTCGTCTTCCTCTAATCCTGGGACGCCAGCATCTTCCGGCTCCTGACCCTCCTCGTCCTGTGGAGTTCCCTGGCCCTTGTCCTCATCAGATGGTTCGGGCTGCGGCGTCGGGGTTCCTAGTAACAATTTAGCTACCTAATCATCAACCATTAAGAGAGCTGCGTTCAGGATAACGCTTACTTGCTCTTGCAGCCGCAGACCGTGATGCACGAGCCATCTTGGGGCAGACGGACAGCCAGCCAAGGTAATCATTCAAACAAGGTATGGAATCATGAAGATTTCCTCATGTTAGGGATATAACCGCGTCTGATCCTCCACAGACTCGAAAAAAGCGTATAACCCTAAATAGTCAGCATGGTTGATTGTGATAACCCTGACCTGAACATGCGTGAGCCCGTCTGAAAATACAAATATTAACAACGACCTATTGACACAACCCCGGTTCTCGACACTTAGTTCACGGCATCCTCATACGACCAGGCCCCTCCATCACTGAAATTTCTCCAGCATTAGATCAATTTACTTGCTCAAAGGCTCCTTGTAATCGGATCTTTGAGACGACTCAGCTAATCATTAATTATGTCGTTTCGGTGAAACTACGAATTGAACTTTACAATGTCTCTTCCATCCTCGAACAAGATTCGTGAGGATCTCAACAGTGTTCTTAGCACCTTTATTACAGCTTCACATATTTTACACTACCATGGGTATGCCCTTTCCATCGTCATCTCTACTTTCTATTGAACCTCATTAGAGTGCTGGACGCTTTTGGCCACGTCTCAATCAGGAATCCAGAGAACAGAGCAACCTTCTTCATGTCTTGCTCCATAGCTCCAGCCCTGATTTCGTCCAGAGACGATTTGGTCGAGTACCACATCGAAGACGCCAGTCCGGTGGATGCAAACGCCAAAGAGGGCTACTCAGAGAGATTCATCCATAGCGAAATCCTGAAACGATTTCCAGGCGCAAACAGTGTTATTCACAGTCACTGTCCCGATGTGTTACCTTACTGTGTCAACGATGTGCCTCTGAAGCCATCGATACATATGTCAGGGTTTCTGGGTACCCAGCTCCTTCAAATGAGCGAATTGTGGACTGGCTAATGTCGGTGGATGGTTATATAGGTACAGAAGTCCCGGTATTCGACATTGCACATCATTATCAGTCTGGTGACAGCCATGACTTTCTCGTGCGGTCGAAGCATTTAGGCGAAGCTCTTGCAGCATGTTTCAGCAGATCGCAAGCGACATATGTAAAAGTCGGGACGTCTATTGTTAACAGAATTACTGGGTCTCAGAGCGGAACAACTCACGATCCGGATCATAATGTTGTACTCATGAAAGGGCACGGATTTACAACCGCAGCTCCGAGTATCGAGCTGGCTGTCTACCAGGCCATTTACACGCCGACAGCCGCGAAAGCGCAGACAACAGCATTGTTAACGAGGAAAGCATACTTTGCGGCTAAGCTGGACGGTACCGTGAACGAATCAGGTAAGATCAAGCAAGCGAGCATCGAGTCTACCGGAGACCTCCACTATCTGAGTGCTCAAGAGGCAGCGGATGCATGGGCTATGAATCGATCAAGCTCAAATCGGCCCTGGCAGCTGTGGGAAAGAGAGGTGTCCATCTGTCCTCTATACATCAACGAACTTGAAGAGTCCAGCTGAAAGATGTCTACATCTCAATTACTCCTATTGCCTTCCAGAGCGGTCTCATCTAGCGACGAGATTTCCTTATATACGAAGATTACTCTCTGCTGTTGCAACATCAATCACAGCCAAAATTATGCAATGCACGCTGAGTGCCTCGGCCTCTGAGCCTTGGCCGAGGTGGTGCTTGTTCGCATTCAGACCTACGGGTGCCGGCTTTATGAATGTACACATGCAATCCTCTTGCCATCGAACATCCAGTGCTATACTCCCCAAATTTCGACGAACCGTGCAGATTCTGTCCCCCGCCAAAGCTTTGAAATATGAGTAAAATCCTGGAAGTTCAGCTTTGGGGGTCCAATACTAGGCCAACAGGCTTTCCCCCTGGAATAATTATGGCGGTCCGATGCGTAAGAATAGAGCTGCAGAATGACTGAACATGAAGTCTCTGGACATAAGCTGTAGCTCTTCCACTTAGTAACAGAGAACAGGACTGTACAAGCTTCCATGTGCAGACTATACGACATTGCTCAAGAAACGCTTTGTGCTTATATTGGTCTCGCTAAGGAATGATATCCACGATTGCTGCTCTATTAAGAATAGGCACATGAACGCCTCGAATATGTGTCAAAGCCTTGAGAGAGCGCATGTTTAGACTACAATCCGGTGTCATGACACAAGCCTGTATCTTATCTTATACAGGGTTTAAGAACCCCGTAGCCAATTTGAGCCGGGCGGGTAAGCACGAGGTGTGGCTTGACAAAAGTCAAGACATCCGATCTACAAAGTACTCAAGAGAGGTTTGCTGAGATCTTCCCAAGGTGACTGTCGAATCATGGATGCACGGCAGAAAAATTCGTTTGAGGCTCCCTTCGATCCGTGCGTATATCGAGAAGCATTTCCGTCCTCACGATCTGGGGAAGTCTTCTTGATGGAGGGAGTCGGACGGCAAGTCCGCAAACGTCATCTTCGTGTTGAGTGACATCAGCTGAGATCGGTCCTTCACCCGCCTGGAGCTAACCACAAGGGATGTTGTATTGATGAAGTACGAATTATCACGCCGTAACCTGGCTTTTAGAAGCAGCGAGGGCATGAATACGGTAAAGTACTTCCAGGTTAGGTGCATTGCCGAACAACTGCCCTCCATCTTCGTTTCGACTTCTCCGCCTGCACGTCAGCCCCAACATCCATCGGTTTTGGCGCCAGAAGGCCATGTGGGGTACAAGCTCGAGCCTATCTATCAAAGCTCTGTCTGCCAGCTCCCGAACCTGTTCCCCGTCAGCACGAACAACTCATTCAACACATGGCTCCCCTCTCACGCGCCATCACCCAAGCTTGAACGCTGCACCACCCACCAGCCCTTTGGCTCGTGTCAATCGATACGCCACAATCACCCCACGTCCTGCAAAAGGTTCGGGAAAGCCCGCGATTGCCATTCATCATGGCCGGGCAGCATGATGGATTCAACCCACACACAGCCACCGATCTGCTCCGGCAAGCCATGTACAAGTGAGTGAGACAACACTTTCTCCTTCGGCCCACCTGTTATCCTGCGTTGATGTCTATTATCCCAAAACGGCTCCTCCTGAAAGGAGAAGGCTATGCGCCGGCTGAATCAGCCTCCCAGCGCGAGCCGAGGGCCCCCTCAATCCAAAGACACGTGTGGCATGCAACTAGCGACGACATTCGAGTCACTCCGTTTCTGTTCCATCTATCCAGTCTCTCCCCATCCGAGATACTCATTATTCAGCATTTGCTAGACCCGTGTTCAAGCCTCCGAGACCAGCTCCCATTTTGGTCTAGGCCTTGGGGCGGTCGAGGCTTGATCTCGGCCCGGTCAACCGAATTTTCCACATTCACATGCACCATATCGCACTCAACATCTACATCCCCTGTACATCGCAATCGCCATTTGTGTCCTAGACATATGGAAGCTGCTGCCTGTGACACTTGGGCCAAGTTCAGCAAGTCCGTTCGTAAGACACTATCACTATTGGGCGTCGTGCCTCCTCCACCTCGCTCTCCCACACCAATCCTTTCCCATGCTTCCTTGAGCTACTTTGGTGGGAACTTTGACTTTTCGGAAATCTTCAGAAATCGAAGCAATCATATTGCCTACACTACATTTGCTAACAGACAACTCCATCCAGCCGGTCGGAGGACGAGACCCACGGGGGGTATGACCAAATAGGGTCTATCAGTACAACACCTTCTGGTGTTGCCACTCCCCAGCCAGACCCTTCAGACAAGCGGCTGCCGAGCATTATCCACAGCTATTTCGGACAGGTTGGTTCCCGTTCTCATACCAATTCTACGACACAACAGAGTCATATTTCTCTCTTGCCGGGCGAGATGGCCGTCGAAGATCTTTTTGCGAAGCACTTAAGCAATGGCGCTCAACGGCGATTACCGACTGCTCCTTCTTCACCTCGAGAGGACGGCAACGGTGATCACCACCAAAGTCTCTCTTCCATTACTCAAGAACTCTTCAATGTGTCTACCAAGGATTCGCCTTCAAAGGATGCTTGCCAACAATCGTTACCGACGCCACCAAGGTCATCGGCCGCATCGGCCTCATCCTCTACGCAGACTGATGTCGAGACTGGATCAGATGCTGTCACGGTCCAGCACGGGCATCGTAGCTCTAGCAATGAGCGATCATCGTGTAGAAGGCACCTTTCCGCTGGCGATCGCATAATTTTACGGACGCGCCGGCAGACAGCTGGACTGGATCCTCTTCCAACTGTGACCACAGGCCCTTCTGTTCCTGCATCTCACATCTCTCAATCGACTTCACTTCAAGCATCCTCACTTAATACTGCACAATCTTCCTTGATTTCACATCTAGAGAATACAAAGCTGACTGACAACGCGGCTCCACCGCGTAAAAAGAACACACCTCCTCTCACACCACGAGCATTATCGAATGATGGATCAGAAGGCGCGAGAAGGAGTGCTGCTACTTCGACACAACGAAACGGCCAGTCACCGGCTCGCGATGGGCCGACCAAAAGCCAACACGGTTCCGCCCCCGTGAGCCCACCCAAGGGCAAATTAACCGTCAAGATACCAGAAGCTCGAGGTCTACGACCAAGCTACTACCCCTATGCGGTCTGCGTCTTCGAGTGGAATCAATCGATTGCGAGGGGGAACAAGGCGGAAAGTGTAGAAATGGAGAGAGACGATTCAAGAGGTAGAGAGCATCCAGGGCTCACTTTGCCCATCAAGCGCTCTGGCAGTGAGATGGGAAGATCGATGGCAATACCCATGAAGAGTCGGCAGAGCAGCACTACAAGTCTATCGGATCAAAAGACCTTCAAGAGCGGGAAACAGGTAACAGATCCTAGATGGGATCATGAGGCCATCTTGTACGCAAACTCATGGTGTCTCTTTGTCAATGAAGCTAACAGATTGTGAAAGCGATGTGCTTGGGAAGCAGTCTAGCATCGATGTATATGTCTACGATCGTAGTCACGAAACTTTCCTTGGTTATGCGAAAGTGCAGGTCAATGTCAACGACCATAACGCAAAGCAAGAAGGCTGGTATCGCCTTGAGAAACGAAACTCCGACGATGATTCAGTTACGGGTGAAATTCATCTTGGATTTTCGTTCCAAAAGACCGACAAGAAGGTTTTTGGACCCGAGGACTTCCAGATCCTGAGGCTTATTGGCAAGGGTACGTAACAGATTCCATTTGGGCCGTTCATCTGCTGACACAGCTCATCAGGGACTTTCGGTCAAGTATACCAAGTGGTGAAGAAAGACACTCAACGAGTCTACGCCATGAAGGTACTCTCGAAGAAGGTAATCGTTCAAAAAAAGGAAGTTGCACACACCATAGGGGAACGGAACATCCTGGTCAGGACTGCCATGGCCGACTCGCCTTTTATCGTAGGCCTGAAATTCTCCTTCCAAACGCCGACAGACCTCTACCTTGTGACTGGTTTCATGTCTGGTGGCGAGCTGTTTTGGCATCTGCAAAAAGAGGGCCGATTCAACGAGACCCGGGCAAAATTTTACATAGCCGAGCTTATCCTCGCTCTGCAACATCTTCATCAATACAACATAGTATATCGCGACCTGAAGCCAGAAAACATACTTCTCGACGCCAACGGACACGTGGCTCTATGCGACTTTGGGCTCTCCAAGGCCAACCTTACAAAAGACGCCACGACCAACACCTTCTGCGGCACAACAGAATATTTAGCTCCGGAGGTCCTTCTTGACGAGCAAGGCTACACCACAATGGTGGATTTCTGGTCTCTCGGGGTACTCGTTTTCGAAATGTGCTGTGGCTGGTCACCATTTTACGCAGATGATACCCAGCAAATGTACAAGAATATCGCTTTCGGCAAGGTGCGCTTCCCTCGTGATGCTTTAAGCAACGAAGGGCGCAACTTCGTCAAAGGCCTCTTGAATCGCAACCCAAAACACCGTCTGGGCGCAAAGCGAGATGCGGAGGAATTGAAGGAACACATTTTCTTTGCGGACACCGACTGGAACGCTATGATGAACAAGATGGTCACGCCGCCCTTCAAACCGAAGCTCAAGAATGTCCTCGACACTTCGAATTTTGACCCGGAATTCACCAACGCACTCGAGAATTCCTCCTCCCTTAATGCTCGCGCAGTGGCTTTGGCTGCCGGGCAGATGACCGATTCTACACCCTTATCACCCGGTATGCAGGCTAATTTCAAGGGCTTCACCTTTGTGGACGAGAGCACCATGGACGAACATTTCAGGAGCAATGATCTAGCGAGGATGGAAGACGACGAGATGGATCATGATGCTGACCGGGAGAGACCGCCCCAAAAGAACAACAGCAATGGTGATCGCATGAGTGGAATTATCAACACTGGAACAGGCGATGAGAATGGCTTCATGGATGGACACTTCGATATGTGATGCGATCCAGCAGCAGCGAAAGTGTGCACAACGCCCACCAACGGGCCTTGGTATCAACTGCTGGGCTGCCCATTGCTCATGTCTTCTCAGTGAAGGCGAATGCCTCTTGTACAGGCGGCTCCCGCTTCGGTTCTCCTCATACCCATTTCCTGCATGTTTAGCGATCCAGTATGAAACCTACCTTAGCATGAGGCGCTGGACTGCATTATCTCTGAGCGGGTTTGTCTCTTCGGCATGCTTTGCTAGTGGCCTGAGTACGGCCTGGGGCTTCAACAAGTGCCAGTACATAATTAGCATGGTGAATAGCGAGTAGCTACCAAAGCTTGTCACTCGGATTCTCTCTTTGCTCGCTGTCGCTAGTGAGCATGCTTGCGAATCTTTACTCTCTCGCGTCTGCCTTACCGCCACCGCCAACCGCCAGCTTAACCGGCCCAGGCACAAGTCTCCAGTATCCCTCTCAGTCTCGTACTAGAAAAAGCCTCATGTCCTGCTCTTTCCGAACAGCATCGGCCGCACCGTCATTCCCTCCACCTATCCCCCCTCCCCCATCCCATACTTTTCTTATCTCACTCCTTCGAACAACGCCCTCACGGCCTCCACCAATCGGAAATCCACCCCCACCCCAACCCGTCATCCAACCTTGCTCTCCCCACCCACAACTCCTCCATCCAAGACCACTCACCCACTTCATCGCCTCTCCCA
>JAABUS010000914.1_pt1 | contig 70199 bp, 77 predicted proteins | sample 5560161 | NCBI WGS metagenome assembly JAABUS01 (sample SAMN10711885, study PRJNA513376) | rock metagenome | isolation source: Antarctica rocks | place: Antarctica: Victoria Land, Trio Nunatak nord | collected 2016-01-04
GGAAAGAGGGAGTGATGGGGAGTGGTGGTTGGGGGTTTGGTGAGGGAGACGGTGGGTGGAGACGGTGGGGACGGTGGGGAATTGGGGGTGGGGGGTGGGGGGTGGGGGGATGGAGAGGGGCTGGGGGATAGGGGGTGTGGGGTTGGGGGGGTGGGTTGTGGGAAAGATGGGGGAAATATCCGGGAGGGGGGGGATGCAAGGGTTCCGACAGAGGGAGGGTGTGAGGGAGGGGTATGAGATGGGTTTGATTGAGAAACCTTTACTGCGAAAGAAGCAAATCATGAGAGGGGGTTTCTTTTCGTTTAGGATAGACTATCGTTGGAGGGTCGGAGGGGAGGCAATTGGAGGGGATCAGTATGGCTATGAAGGGCTGGCTGGAAGTAGAAGGGGTGTGCGTTTAGGCTGTGGTACGGGATATGGGATGAGTGGACATGAGAGACTTGAGAACATCCACCTTGTGTCGATGGGGTGGTTGGATTGCCTTCAGTGATGTCTTTGACGACTGCTGCTGTTGGAGCCTTCTTTGGGGCCTTAACAAGCCGGAATTTGATATAGCGTTGGTCCAGATTGTCCTTCCTCTCATTTAGCACATGTGACTCAGTAGATCAGCATCCATGAGTCCCATAAGGAAGCAGGATGCCATAGCTTGAGATCCAGCATGGATATGAGTGAAGTTGCATTCACCAATTTGACAAATCAATCCCTGCCCGTCGATCGGTTTCGCAGAGTCCCCTTCCAGGGCCTTCCAGGACGTCTTTCGAAAGGGCAGCCTTCAGCATCAAGAGCACTTCCTAAGTCTCGATCATCCCCATAACGGCCGAAGCCACATACACAACTACAACCCAATATGAGCAACTTCATCGACGATGTCATGGGCACGCCGCGCAAGCGATCTAAAACTCCAGCCAGGTCGCTGCTTGCAACTCCTTCACCCCTTCACCGTGAGCAAAGCGCCGATTTATTCCGTACTGCTCTTGCTGTGCCTACACGGGCGACGTTCGCATCGAAGAGTGAGGCCAGGGGACGCTCATCAGTTGTAGAAGCACCTACGAGTGTCGACATAAAATTTTATCCGGATAATGTAGCGCCTTCGGAACTGCCGCCATCGGAGATACCACTGCCACCAGAGCTGCCACCAGCTCTAGAAGGCGACCAGGCCAAAGAGGATGTACAGAGGGAGGATGAGCCCGTCAAAGATGGGCCTATCAAGGAGGCGCCCACTGAGGATCCAGTGGAAGTTCCTGCACCAACACAAGACAAATCCGTTCTGGGGCCAAAGGAGGATGCCCTGACAACGTTGAGTATTGTGCCGCCAATGCCGGTCGCTCACAGCCACCCAGCCATCTTAATCGGTATCTCGGGGTGTACAAGCTCTGGAAAGACCATGCTTAGCCACCTGCTGTCCTGGATCCTGCCGCCAGCAACTCCACGATTCGTACTTCATCAGGATGATTTCTTCATTCCAAAGCAGTTCCTTATCCCGTCAAAGAGTGGCGAGCTGGATGCAGATTGTCGAGACGCGATCAACTTCGGAGCCTTGATTAGAGTGATGGATTTTGTGAAGTGTGAAGGAAAGATGCCTCCTGGCTTTCATACTGATCAGAATGGGACGTATAAACGAGATCACGCCAGTACGCTAGTAGACGAGGAAATCCTTAATAAGTCGAGGGAGCTGTTGGCGAAGTCCGGATGTCTCGAGAACGGACAGCCTGTTTGTATCGTGGAAGGATTCTTACTATATCACGAGCCCAGAATCAGGGAGTTGCTTGATGTTAAGCTCCTCTTGAGAACCACGAAAGAAATGGCCCGGGCGAGGCGCTTCGAAAAGCCCGATTATGCGGGCGAGCACGCCGAAGAGGAGTTCTGGAAGACCAGTGCATACTTTGATCGAGTGGTGTGGCCAAATCACGTCGAGGAGCACAGTGTACTGTTTCACAGCTCAGATGTGGAAGGGGCGCCCAGGCGCAAATTGTGCAAACAGCTTGGCATACAGATACAACCCCGGTTGGAGATGAGTATTGAAGAGGTGTTGCGCTGGGCCACATCGAGCATTGCAGAGCATCAGAAGACCACCTTTATCGAGACCTCGAGAGATCTTGACCCTGAGGAGGTTTTGGGAGACAGGTTCGAGATTTGTGATTGTGGCAGCGGTTGGGTCGGAAAAATCAGGCGGCTCCTGTATGATATCATTTGAGCCTATTCCCTTCCTGACCCGGCTGGTTGAATGCTGAAAATTCCCATATATGGTTCACCAGGTCTCCTGCTTGTACCTTCCTTCCTTTTCCATTCCCTGTAGATACGCTTCAGCATCTCCCTGATGCATGTTCCCACATTTTGTAAGAGCTTCGGTCAAGGCCACTCGGACAGCCTTCGGCATTTTGCCCGAAGATCCGCAAACGTAAACGAGAGCTCTGCTGTCGTGAATCAGGCGATACACAAGCTCACGCTGCTCTTTTATAAGGTCTTGGACATATATCTTGTGCTTTTGATCACGCGAGAAGGCCGTAAAGACTTTGAGATGGGATTGCTGTTGTAGCTGCTCCCATTCTTCGCGGTAAAAGTAGTCTGCTTCCTTCTTCCGGCAACCAAAGAACAACACCATTTCACCTAGATTGCGTTGGTCGCAGACCACATTATCGCCATTCATCTGTAACTGCTGCGGAGTTGACGAGTCCGTCCACTGCAGGCGCTCCCAGATGAGAGACCTCATGGGTGCGATCCCTGTACCAGGGCCGACTAAGATGATTGGGCGTTTGGCCTGAGCTTGCGTGATGCCTAAGCTACCCTTTTGGAGCGTGACATCCAACCGTGAGCCTATCGGTAAGTCTGCCAGATATCGAGTACACACTCCCTGTCTGACTTTCTTAATGACAGTCTTATACTTGACGATCGCAGCCAGAAGCTCAAATCTGGTACTACCATTTAAGTCGGCCTTAAGCGTGCCGCCACTTGCGATACTGAATTGACGTCCACGAAGTTCGGGTAGTACGTTCGCCGCCCATTGCCAGGGGAACTTGACAGTGCCAAATTCCTGCAATACTTCGAGGATACTGCGCCGAGGCCTGGTAGTATAGTCGTACAGCTCGTCGATGTACTCCGGTTTGGTGAACTCACGGAGCCGCTCCCTTTGCGATTGATCTTCGGCAAAGTGTGCTATGATGGAGAAGAAAGATCGCTTTGGAATTGCACTGAGGTCTAAATGGTCGGTCAGGAGGCTCCGAAATGTCATTGTTGAAGCAGTGGAACTGATTGGAAGAGCTTGGAACTGGAAACCACTGCGACGCCTATTCGAGGCTGTCGGAACAAGCCGCACAGGTCTCTCTGCGACGTGGTTCCAATCCATTGCTCGAAGCAGCTGATCGACATCTTCAGGGGCATTCCGGGGGTAGATGGTAAGGACGTCTCCTGGTTCGTAAGGTGTTGATACTGGAGTAGAGAAGACCAGGCGACGTACGTCCTGCCAGTGGGCCTCGGCTGTGACCCTCACATTCTCATCTAAAGTGGCCACGAATCGCCTTCCAGCACCAAGCGGTGAATTCCCGCTTTGCGAATTTGTAGAGCACTCCACCCCAGCACAAGTGGAGGCTTGGGCGACTGGCGGGGTACCCTCCGTAGATATCAATCCATTCGGTATAGTCTGGTAGCGCTCTACCGTCTCAAGAGTCCATTTGGGGTCAAGTGAAGCCTCATCTGGGATGGGCTTAAGTCCATTCTCTAGGGGAAAGGACTTGAGAATGTGTCGGCGGAAGTCGTTTGACCAAGGAACGAAGGACGCGTCAGAACTGTAGGCTCCGTAAGCTTCTACTACCTTGATCAATGCGAGAATGGAATCTACCCTTCTTCATGCTGGTCGTCGGCCTCTCCTCGAGGATATAGCTCGTTCGCGCCCAATTGGACAAGCCGTTTGTGTAATTTTCGAGCAGCCCAATTGAATCTGCAATCGGATCAGTATGAAGAGTGCTTGAGGGCATAATGAGGTTATGACCTCGGATATGAGCTATCACCCAGGCCGAATGTCGTGAACTGAACGTCGTTCAAGTAGGTTGGTGGCAATTTGCGGCGAAGAACGTTTTTCCAAAACTGGCGGGCATTGATTGGGAGATCGCCTTGACCTGTGGTGGAGATGACGATTACGACCAGAGAATATCGGTGGAGAGAGATCTATCCCCAACTTTCAACATGACACCTTCAATTACTTGAAACTACATGATTTAGACATACTGGCTCCACAGCATCTAGAGATGACACATGCGTTGAGAAATGCAGACGTTCGGTCATTCCGCCAATCTCTTCAGCATAATCAGACGCATTGCCCGTCTCAGACCCATAGAGAACAAGAGCTGACCTGTCCCGTAATTCTGAATCCATGGAATCATTCATGGAGCAGAGAATGCAGGCTGAGCAGGGAGCGACATAACTTTTCAGAAACAGTTTGCTTTATAACCCTATCTCAGCCCTGTCTAACTTTTTGGCCTGGACGTTCCACAACACTTCGTTGCTAAGGCATTGCCAATTTGTCTCGTGGGTAGCAATTTTTAGACTGACCGTTTTTGGAACCGAAACCCGAATTCTTGGCGCCAAGAGTCGGGTCGGTTCCAAAAGTTGGAACCGAATATACTATATATAGTAATTCGGTTCCTTGGCGTTTCGGGTCGATTCCAAAAGTTGGAACCTAAAATCGAAAAACGGTCAGTCTAGCAATTTTGCTAGCAATTATTCGATTTTTCTTATTTAAAGAGACTTTTGTTACAATTGTAATATTAATAAATATTTTATTGTTTATATTTTTGTTACTATTGAATCTAGGATTACTTGTAGTATTAGAATCTACGCTAAAATCGAAAAATATTTAATAAATATTAATATTAATAAAGAATTAAAGAGAATCTTGTTTACAAACTTCTTTGCAAGAGCAAAGAAATTTGTTGTTAATTATCTTTTAACTTTAAGTTTTAATTTAGTAACTTTAGATTTTGCAAACAACAAGAAGTTATTGAAGATAATATTATAATAACAACAATCTTTTCGAAGAGCTTTTTTATTTTGAGAGATTTGCTTATAGTGGCGATAACTGTTACGCTACTACTTCCTAAGGGGTCTTAGGGGTATTAGAGAGGGTTGTATTGTTGGAGAGATTTGTAGGCGTCTTCAAGCAATGCAAGCAATCACTTGGTAACAAGGGTTGCAACTAGATGTAGCGATAACAATAAGTAAGAACTTATCTTGAGTTGAACACGATTCATAAGGGAGTCGTATCTAGGGAATCTATATACTAAAGAAGATTTTTCTTGTTCGCCATGTTCGTTGTCGAGCATGTCGAGCTTTGTTCGCTTTGTTCGTTGTCGAACATGTCGAGCTTTGCTCGCTTCGTTTGTTGTCGAGCATGTCGAACTCGCTCACTAGCGTGTCGAGCAATGCTCGCCTGCCAAGTCGTCGAGCATGCAGGTAATCGTACTATATGCTACAAACTACTCTATAGAGTATATATTAACTATAACGAGCTAGAGTCGTAACACTATCTCTCTTCTTCAAACCTTTTCGTTTCGAAAAGCGAATGCTTACATGTCATGTCTTCTCATCAAAATCGTATTCGTCTTGCTTTCGAAATAGATCGCTACGAAACACTTGTTGATTTTGCTTGTGAACGTTGTTGCTATACTAGCAAGCCTTGCATTGTTATGAAAGATTCGTTATTTCGTTTGAAGTGTTTAGAATGTGTTCGTGCGAACAAATCGTGTGTAAATATGTCGTGAGTTTTCTTGAATCGTACTAGGGAAGATCTATTCTCTAAAGTGGCAAAGAATGAGATCGTATTAGCAATCGTGATTACGCGATTACTTCGTAATAAAAAGATGCTAAAGAAAATCGATGCAAAGGCGAAGCGAAAGACACAATGTTTATTGTTTAATATAGAGGAGTCGAATGCCATTGAGTCGCCAAATTGTTTTGCTGCGAATGCTCTAATTAGGACATCTCTTATCATTTGGTTTTTCCTTGCTATGCTAAATGATCTTTCGAGCGTTGGTGGAATTTCTAGATAAGGGCATGGCAATCGTCGAGATTGCTAGTTGATTCTCACGTGTTTTTCGTCGTAGAGTACTCTTTTCATTTTACAAGATATTGTTGACCTTGCTGTTCTAGAATTCTCTCAATCTTAAATCGATTTTCTTTTTGTGATTTATAATGAAATGTTTCTTGTATAGGCGTACTTGGGTCGACTAGTTCCAACAATGAGATATAAAATATTAAAAATATTTTGGCGTTCTTAAGTAAGTCGAGTTCGTAATTGATTGGTCTCTTAGCCTTCTTGACGAGAAACGATTCGACTTTGACATGATTCAATTTCTTGCTTAGCTTCCTTGTCCTAAGATTTTTTGTAAAAAGATATACTTTATTCTCCTCTTTTAGCTAAGATGTCGTTTTTCGTTTCTTATTTTAATACTTGATCGACTTTTCTTGCATTCTTGAGATGTTGTCGTGTATCTTCTTTAATGTCGCTACTCTTTCGATAACTAATTGCGCAAACAAATGCGTGCGCTCTTTCTCGAAGAGATTTGATTCCTTGTTATAGTTGGCGAAGAATGAAGTTATCTTAGTGATATTCGAAACCTTAGCATTGAGTGCTAGTTGTGTCATAGATAGAAGTGATACCCAATTATTGTGAGTATTGTTGATGTAGTGCCTTAGATATTGCTTAAGACTTTGATTCGTTCTTTTTGTCTAGTTATTCGTGATCAAGTGATAGACAATAGACATTCGAAGTTTTGTATCTAACATTAGAAGAAGCGTCTTCCAATAGTTAGACGTGAAGAGCTTGTCTTTGTCACTAGTTAGTCCCTTGAGTATATCGTGATATCGTATGAGTCGATTCAATATAATGTATCTTAGTTGTTTTGCGTTGAACTTCTTCTTGCATGCGATAATATATAAGTACTTAGTAAGCTTATCAACTATTACTAGTATCGAATCATATCTATCTCCAATTGCTAGATTCGTCGACTTTGGCAACTTGATAATAAAGTTCATCGTAACTTCATTTCATAACGATTTAGATAATTTTTGATATTGGATTTCGCCATAGCTCGCGTGCGTATCATGTTTGTTTTGTTGACAACTAAGGCATCGTTTAATGTATGCCTCGATAGCCTGTCTCATTTGTGAGAATTGACAATGCTGGCGTAAAAGCTAAAGGGTTTTCGTTACTTTTAGGTGCCTTTGCAATGGTTCGTCATGATGTTCTTTTATACATTCGTCAATTTTGTCGATAAATATCTAGAGTTTTCCTTTCTCTATTGGAAACTCTTTTGTATTATTTCGAAGTATTCGTAGTGTAGCATTTAGCTCGTATTTGTTTGCTAATAATGATTCGTCTTTGTTGACCTTAAGTATGCTATAATTGAACGATTCTTTCGTCTTTATATGATCACTTCTTTTGCTAAGTGCGTCTGCTTTGCCATTATTTTTGTCTAAGATATATTGTATTTTGAACTTGTATTGTTTAAGTCTTTTTGATCATCGCACTTGCCTTTTGTTAAGTTGTTTAGTAGTAGTGAAATGCACAAGGTTTTTGTGATCTATAAGAATCGTAAGTTTGGGTGATTCTTTCGTGTATACTCTTTATGATTTTAAGGAGGCTACTATAGCGAGTAGTTTCTTATTGTGAACATCATAGTTCTATTTGATTGACGAGAGTTTTCTCGAGAGATATGTCATTAGGTGTCACATGCCTTCATGTCTTTAGTTAAAGCATGCATCGATAACTAGATCTAATGCGTCGATTTCAATTCTGCTTGATAATTGCGAATCGTACATCTTTAGTATTAACTTTTTTAAGCATTCTAGCTTAAGGTTTTGAAATGATTTCTCTTTTGTGAATTCTCATGATCATGGCGTATCCTTCTTCGTAAAATTCGTCAATGATATCGCGTTTGCTAAGTAGTCTTTGATGAACTTCTTGTTGTAATTTATAAAATTTAGAAAGAATTGTACTTCCTTAACATTTGTTGGTGATTTTCATTCTTTAATTGCTCGTAGCTTTTCGAGATTTATGCGTACTTCGTGTCGTTTAACGACAAATCCAAGGAAGTCAACTTTCTCTCGATGAAATTCGCATTTCTTTGGCTTAAGATGTAAGTTTCTTATGTTTAGACATTCCAATACTTTGAAGATATAACTAACATGTTCTTTTAAGATTTTCGAATAAATCATGATGTCGTTCAAGTATGCTATGACAAATCGATCTAGATATTGTCGTAGTGCATCATTGATTATTTCTTGACACGTTGTTGGGGCGTTCGTGAGTCCAAACGACATTACTATGTATTCGTATAATTCATATCGTGTGCGGAAAGCTATTTTCCACTCTTTCCTTGCCTTCATCCTAATCTAGTTGTACGCTTCTCGTAAGTTCAATTTAGTAAAGTACTTCGCTCTAAATAGTTGATCTTGAAGTTCGTTGATATTAAGTAGTAGATATCAATTCTTAATCGTAATATTATTTAGCTTTCAATAATCGACACATAGACGAAGAGTTTCATTCTTCTTTGATACAAAGAGAATTGGGTATTCTGTCTATGATTAGGATTTTCTAATAAATTCTTTCTTTTCGTTTTCTGCTAGGTATTCGCGAAGTACTTCGAGCTTTTTCTCGAATAGAGCATATATGAGTCCAAACGTAAATTGCTTGCTTGATTCAAGTCTAATTTCGTGATTTTACGATTAATGTTTAGGGAGAGCCTTTGTCGTTTCCTTTTCTTGAAATAGATGCTCCCAATTGTTGTATATTCGTGGTACATGCTTTAGCGATTTCTTCGTTGTATCAAATGGTTCAAGGCTTCCAAAAGGTTCGTAATTTTCTTCACTTACTTTGATCTTGTGATTCGATTAATCTTTGTTAGTGCTTGTCGAGTTGAACTTTGTTAGATCGTTCTTTTGCGAGAATGCAAGTTCGTTGCTTGCGATCGATTTTTGACTCGTTCTCTCATCTATTATCGAACGTTGTCGATGCGTAGATTGAATGTGAATTACGTGATCACATCGCGCAAATCTAAGTACTCGTGTATTTTAGTCGACTTCTAGATTATGCTACTTCAATCAAGGCATCTCTAGAACGATATCGTGAGTGATCATTTCCACTATATTAAAGGTTAGTTCCTCGTGGTGTTGCTAAATAGCTATCGATAGTGGTTTCGTTTCTTTATTCACTCTTTCATTCTCGTCGAGTAATGGGTTTTCGTCTACAATCATTAGATTGTATGCGTTAGGCTTCTTTTGAGTAGAGTACCCTTCCCTCTTAACAAGAGCTCTAGTCATAAAATTATTTGTTGCACTAGAATCGACCATTGCGATGAGTCGACGATCATTGACCTTAATTGATGTGATAAAACATCGTGCGTGTGCTATTAAGTTTAGTTGCTATTGTTGGGCTAACATATTGCATTTCTTTGATAGACTCTTTATCAAAAAATTTGGACTTTTCTTTGTTCTTGTGTTGCGACTTCTACTTCGAGCGCCTGTTTGCGCTAAGCTTCTTTCCTATGCTAAATTAATGACTTTGGCTTCCTAGGGAACCAATTGACTTCTTCTTTTTCTTCTAGGTGAGTCTAGCATGAGTCGTTATAGCATTTTGTCCAATTAAGTGTTGCATATTTCTTTGCTTTCTTTATCTTCTTTTGGGATAGATTTACATTGCTTAGTTGTTGTTCGATTTCATCGAGAATTTCTCTTTTTATAGTGGCGTCGCTTTCTAGCGCTTCCTCGCATTTATTTACGATTTGATTTATTTGTCGTTTCTTTGATGAACTAGCTAAAGTCTCGAGGTGCTTCGTGATGTCGTCTAGACATTCGTGAAAGTTCTTTTAGTCGTACTCGTCGTCTAAGTTTGTTGCTAGATGAAGATATGACGTTCTTGGTCGTTTCGCTCTCATAGTCTCATTAAGTATTTGATTAACTTCTTGCGTAGATGCGAGTGCCTTGCTTGATAATGTTCCATCTAGGACTTTCTATAATTGATTTGGGTCTTCTACTAGATAGTAGTCGTCGTTCGATTTAGTTTCGAGGGTGTTCGCCTTTGTGTCGATTTGCTTCTTGATGTCGTTCTAATTATTAAGTATCTCTCTTAACATAGCATTGATTTGTCAACGATTCATCAAGTTCCGTGATCGACAATCTCTTGCGAAGTGGCTCGATTTGCCACATGAATAGCACGTTTTCTAAGATTTGTTATCTTGCTTTCCCCTAGAATTTTTCTCTTTACGTCGTTGAGTAAAATCTAGTTTCATAGATGCAAGCTCACGATAATTGGGATTACTGTACTTTTGATTAGAACGAGATTCTTTCTACTAATATTCGATCGCTAGTCCAAAGAAGGTTCTTGCCCTTTCTCGAGATTGATCGTATCTTTTTTTCATAGCTCTTTCATACAACTTGTCGTCGAGATCGATGACTACTTCGATGAGATTAAACATGTCGCTAAGAATTCTTCCATCACGCATAATTTCGTTCTTTAGGTTGTCTTTTAGATTTCGTCGAAACATTGTTATAAGTGCGACATCGTTTCACTTGATTAAATTGACATACTTTTGGAATCTAGTTGCGTAATTTGTTGCAAAGATTCGTTGAGTTAGATGCTAAACTACTCTTTTCGCAATTTGTTTCTCGTTGAATGTTTCAAAAATTCTTCGAAGCTCTCTCTTGAAGTTGTCGAAGTTCGTGAACATCGCACGAGGGTTTTCGTCATAATTCTTCAAGTATTTTCGTAAGTTTAGCTTGAGCCAATGTTGAACTCTTCCTCTAAGAAATGTTGATGCGAAAATCGTCTTCTGATTCGCTAGAACAAGATAGAAGGTGAAATAGATATTCACCTACATAAGTTAGTCCTTTAGGTCGATATGATCTTCATGATAGATATCGAGTTTATTGATCTTGATCTTGTCGTCTCTTATGATCGATGATTGGCGTGGTGTTGATGAGCTAGTGCTTGGGGTAGAGGCGCGTTGACCTAATATAGACATCCTTACAGTGTTCAAAGTGTTACGTTGCTACTTTCTAAGGGGTCTTAGAGATATTAGAGAGGGTTGTATTGTTGGAGAGGTTTGTAGGCGTCTTCAAGCAATGCAAGCAATCACTTGGTAACAAGGGTTGCAACTAGATGTAGCGATAACAATAAGTAAGAACTTATCTTGAGTTGAACACGATTCATAAGGGAGTCGTGTCTAGGGAATCTATATACTAAAGGAGATCCTTCTTGTTCGCCATGTTCGCTGTCGAGCATGTCGAGCTTTGCTCGCTTTGCTCGTTGTCGAACATGTCGAGCTTTGCTCGCTTCGCTCGTTGTCGAACATGTCGAGCTCGCCCACTAGCGTGTCGAGCAATGCTCGCCTGTCAAGTCGTCGAGCATGCAGGTAATCGTGCTATATGCTACAGACTACTCTGTAGGGTATATACCAGCTGTAACGAGCTAGGGTCGTAACAATAACAACAGAGAGTTAAGAGAGTTATTAACAACAAGATAAAGATAGAGAAAGATATCGACTATACAACTATACTAAAGACTTTAGATACTATCTAATCAAGATGCTAACTAAATAGGTGAAAGAGGTTTTAATTCAATTGCGCGAAAAACCACGATTTGTGTGGTGGCCCCACCAAAACCTTGGCACCTTGCCGGCTGCGGCATAGAAACCTGCTTGGCACGATATTCGACCGTAGTCTGGGGATTCCTTGGCGCCCCTAGGGTAGATGCATAGCAGATTTGAGCTCCGAGATGAATTCAGGCACAACGCTCTCATCTATCAGCGTATAGTTTTGGCTAACACACACTTGGCCCGCATTGACTGTCTTGCCCCACAGAAGCCGCTTTGCGGCAAGATGAATGTCGGCATTCTTGCTTACGATCGCGGGATTTCTGCCACCCAGCTCCAGTGTCAAGGGCGTAAGAGTCTCAGCGGCCTTCTTGGAGATAATCCTCGCCACGGCAGACCCCCTCGTGTAGATGATCTTATCCCATTTCTCCTCAAGAAGCGCAGTAGTCTCGGGAACAGCACCTTGGATGACACGATAAGCTGACTGGTCGAGAACGGATTCCAGGATGTTTTGAACAACGGCAGCAGCGTTTGGAGCCGATTCGGATGGCTTGATAGCAACCGTGCATCCATCCAACCTTGCGGGTTTAGTGAGTCGATAACAGAGCGAACCAATAGTGCAAATGGTGAAATTGCCTCGGTAATATACGTTTCGATACTCGATTTACCTAGATCACGTTTACAGGCTTCGTTGACTGCATTCTCATTGTCCTTGAGCCTTCACATGCAATTTCAGTTGATGCATCATTGAAATCCCACCGTCGGCCAAGACTTACGACCAATATAGCTTTCGAAGCTGGGTTAGCCGATAGTGGAGCGGCTTGGTTTTGTGAGTCGCAAAGGTGCTTCGCAAGTCGCTGGCGATCTTGGGAATTAAGTTTATCGGCGTATGAGAGGAATTTGGGACGTTGGCCATGCTTCAGCAGTGTCACAGAGTGGGCAACGTTGAGTAGGGATTGACCAGACCGGTTTTCAACTGTGGCTCGCACTTAGCCAACCATGATCCAGGCGAACGATGGCGGGGCACGTTGATGCCATTTAGTCAGAAAGTCATTTCATTTCGCTCTTCAGCGGACTCCGAGATGTCAGTTGTTGTTGCTCAGGCATCACGTGGAACATGTCGACCCTCGTCAAAACGCAAGTTGAACCCAATAAAGGGTATAGCTTGTCCACGGCTCATGCGGCTAAATACCTTAGTACTTGGGCTATCATTCCTAGAGCGGGTATGCGTGATAACAGGGCTCAAGTATATAGAGAATTGAGCAATCTCATTCGTCAGGCAAGAAGTCTGACAGCCGTTCCTGGTACTATGCCCGAGAATAATGCTCCTGAAAGACCTATATTCCTGCCCTGAGGTAGCCACGCCGCGTCGCACAGGAGACAAGGTTGTGCAGGTCCGTATATGTTGAGCAAAAGTTCACATGCTCCACCCAGTCCAGAAAGCTTGAGATTTCCAACACACTGCTATTGTGCTTCTCCAACCGATATTACCCTCCTTCAGCTCATCACTTGACGGGCCCTTCCAGTATCCTTCTATGATGGCTTCAGAGTCTGCTGTTCCGCTCTTTTCCTGGCTCTCCGACATTGTCGCCGCACTCGACGATAGGATAATGCGCGACAATCTGCGGACCACAACTGTAAGCTGCTCAGACATTCATCTTGATCTGGCATCGATGGCGACGTAGCCTTGTAGGGGCTATGTTAGTGGCCGGACGACTTTCAGTCACGGCATATCTTCGTCCGTGAGCAGTGCTGATTGCCAATCAAGTGGATACTTCTCGGTGCAACGATTCAGTCTGTTATCCTGTCGGTAACCTTACCCTTCATGGCAAAGACCTACCGGAACCTGCTTCTCACTCTGTTACCCGCCGTGGCTATTTTGATTCTGCGGACCGTTGATGCACTGTCGATGGTATTCGGCTTCAAGTCAAACGAATACCTGCGAGGGGCCAAGCTGGGCAAGTGGACCGCACAGTATCCCGACGAGGGAACAAAAAGTCAGGCGGCGGCGAGACCGGTGGTGGCATTCCTCTTAGGATTCAGCGTCAACCAGTGAGTTGAGCGACATCCTCCCCCAACTTGGTTATGAAAGCCACTTTCGCGTTGATGCAAGACAACAAGTCCGTTGGGCGTACTAGCTCCTGGGTTCAAGGCAACGAACGACTTTGCGCAGACGATGTTCGCGGATCTGGAGACGAATAAGGGAAGCAACGGCTGTACGTTATTCCACACTTAAGTCTGCAAAATAAGCAGCCTCTCCACGCCGAGAAAACGAAATGTTCGTTGACTGAGCTCGATGCAAATTTGCAGTCTTAGGTCAGACATACTGGACCGAAGCGTCTCGAGAGTCAAATAACACTATCCTGTCTCTGTCCTACTGGACATCGGTGGCCGAGCTACATGAATTTGCTCGAGGCGAATCCCACCGGGCCGGATGGAACTGGTGGAATGCCACAGTCAAAAAGTAAGGTCCAGTACCTGCTTCCTCTTCCAATCCTGGCTGCAGATGGACATCCTGAAATGCGCCGGGCTGTGAAGGGATATCTTACGTAGCATCGATGACGGACATGGAAGAGCGACCAAGGAGCAATTGCGAGAGTGCCGATCTTATTTTGATAGAAAATATGATGAAGATAGATGTAACTTCAATCAAGTTTTGTATGAATCCTCATATAACCAGAGAATGCACTGGACAAAATCTACTTAGCTAGAAACCAATGTATCTTCGTGCGACCTATGTGTTCACCCTTCATGTCTTTCAGTTGTCCCTTACGTCTGACGACTGCCAACTGGTACAGTTGACGCAACGCTTTGCCTATTGCGCCCGTCAGTATCATGTCCATACTCAAATTGACCTTCACGTTCACAACCTTCTCGCTGATCCTTTTCCTGCAGAACTTGCATTTGACCGTGTGTTTGATGATCGCATCGTTTGACGTCCAAGTGTACACCTGCGCAATGGTGTATAATGCAACACCAATGCCGAAGAAATTTATAACCGTGTCAATGAATGTACTGGCGAAGGTCAGTCGTGGATCTTCCGTCATGTTGGTCTGCAAGCCTCACCCATATGCCATGACCACAGCGCCATCCTCAAGAGCCTGCTTGAGCGTGTTATACCCCGCATCGTACTGAGGACCCTTTCTCAAAACAGCGAACTTCTCCTCAAAATTCTTGTTGATGAAAGGAAGGAGGGAAATGATAGGCAAGAGTAAGTCTGACACGAAACTTTTGATCAAGCTGGTAAATGCTGCTGCGAGACTACAACCTGATCAGCTGCATTCCTATATGGTGGTCTGTGTGGGAATGGAGCCATCGAGTCTTTGGTGGGAAGTTCGTACATGAGACCGACTGCCACTTCAAGAACATTGTCGCTCAGCAGGAAATCGGTAAAGTCATCCCACACGCGTTTGACGCGCCCCTTCGCATCTCTACCGGCGTGCAGAAGGGCTTCGCCACTATCGTCGAGTCGAGGCATAACCGCAGTGGATGGAATGCTCTACTGACTAGATATCGTTAAATCTACCTCTATGTTATATGAGATGCAGACTTTGATGAACGTAGACCGCTGCAGAACATTCGACTCTGACAATGCCTTGATATTTCCCTGATGCTAGGCACAGCCACGGGCTGATAACCAACCAATCCGACACAACAACGGGGTTGGTCCTTCTGTAGGATACGCCCTAGCTGTTTCACTTTGCGGACACGACCAAATTAACAGGCCAGTAAAGGTTTCAGAGAGCATACACGTCAGGGTTGACGCATGCGGCCAAATGTGCCAAACAAAGACAATGAAGCCGATCCACGTCAATGCCGAAAAGGGTAGCAAGAACGATTGGCTGCTATGGACGACGTGCAAATGATAGCACATATTCTATCTCATACGCTGGTACCAACAGATGCTATTTTAAGTGGCACCCGTACCAAAATCTCTTCGTTTGTTGTTTTCTTATAGATCATGGTCCTTCGATTGTTTTATTTACTCATCTTGCTTGACGTTTTGCCACTTCGACAACAGACCATTACCGGTTATCCGGTCCATCACTAATTTATATGTACGTTGTTTCAAATTACAAAGCCATTGGTTTTGGATTAAGCCAGCTTTTGGGTTTTGCACCCTGCCGACACAAGAGATAAGGACGAGCGCTGAGGCTACGTACGGCAAATAAGAATCTGGGACATGATTTGGATTGCCGTTTGAAGCTGGATCATTGTGAAATAAGGCTCACTGTTATACTTGACGGCGTAGCGCAGCGCTGTGCCTTTAGTAGCCCGATTGGAGAGCATTGACGAAATTTCAAGATCGTCGCCAATGGATGCTCTTTCGTAGCATTAGTATCTCGACGGCTGTTACGTGCTCCAGTTTACGCTTTGATTGTGGCTATATTGCCGACCGCATGACAACGCAAAGAGGACCATGATCGAAGGGGGCTGCTAGATATCTCCAGCTGCTGTGCTCTAACACTCTTCTGTCCTCAGACATAGAATTGTTAGAGTCCGTCACGTGCTGCAGCATATCTGCCATTGGCGGATAGTGTTCAACTCTTCGTACTCGGCTAGGCTGGAGGGCGTTGGTCTAGCACGGCAGGCAACCAAACCGGAACCAGCGGTGAGCGACGCCGATCATCTCAATGGACGCAAACGACGTACTTTATTTTGAAGGCGGACTACTTGGCTCTCGCTTAACTTAGTGGACTTAGTAGTCACAATCATTGGAGCAATCTAAGAGTACCTCCGGTCTAGGAGGGATGCCGGAGAATTGTTGGCTGCTTAGTGCCCACCACTCCGTACTGCTGTCTGCTGCACGCTTGTTCTGACGCTTATCATGTGGCCTTATTCACGAGGGAAGTACCTCTACTTATGGTCTGGGCGTCACAGGGTAGGAAATTAGGATGCACGAAGGTTCCACGGAACCAATGGCATATATCAATGCGGTCCATGCCGCAACGATACCGCACGTCGTCGTCTCGGTCGTTGCCTCTTTCGCAGTAGCTTTATTAGTCTGCCATGACCATCTGAGTCACTGCGAATTCGGTCTCCCGTGATATGGAAGAACAGCCAAATGAAAATTCTTTCTGGTGGGGCGGCCGATGATGTATTATAATCCTCACGTGACTAACGGAGGAAGTGCTAGCTATGGTTCGAGCCACCATTCAGATTACAGGGCACACCTGGTCTGCATGATGGCCTTTCGTCCTTCGACGCCTCCATCGATTTGTCCTTTGGAACGTGGGCCGTAGTCCAATCACGCTTTGGCCGGCTATGCGGGCAGCGCCGGAAAGAGAGATACCATATCTTTCCGTTCCTAAGCGCTTCGACATCCCCAGGAGAGGACTTATCGGGGACGAATTCGAGGATCTCTGCAGCATTGAGCCCGTCCAATCAGAAGTGACCACCTTGCCTCGTCCGCCTCACCGTTGGCGCCTCTACGAAGAGTGGTCGTGTCAGCAATAACCTCTAAGACCGGCACAGATCGGCATTCTTTACCTGCACGCAGGCAATGACCCAAGCCCGCTGCTAACGCAGTCGGCAGCGCCTTACGTTCTCACACTTGAACGCGTTGTGGGGATTGAATTATCCGCACCTCGACCAGCTGCGATTTCCTAGGCCATCACCGGATTCAGACAGTAGAGAAGTACTATCATATCCGCAATATTGACGACACCAAGACCGCTTCTCTCAATTGGGACTGAGGGATAGCATGTAGCCTCTGAAAGCAAATCCGAACCGTGGCTGATGCACGGAAAATGAGCGCGCGTACGGTTACAGCAAGCTCGAATTGCATGATCGATCCTCTGAATCAAAGACAGGGGTTTCATGGCAAATGATAAGCAGATCGTAAGGGAATGATGAGACTGGTTGACCGAGATGGCGGCCACGGCGCAGCCACGTACTCAAGACCCAACTTTTAGCTCTTCCAGCATGTGACCAACCATGCCAAGGCCCCAGCCTTCTTGATCCGCCTTCCACCAACACCATCCCGCCGTACTTCGTACTGGTGCTACTCTGAACCCGATGACTCGACCCTTTTGATCGCAGCAGGTCGGTGGCTAATGATACGTAGGACGGAGCAATGCCATGGTAGCCGACAAGTCTGGGCCCACTCGTCCAACTCATCGGCCCTAGATAGTAGCTGCTAATCCAAGTCCTCCAGTGACCTCCACGCACCGAGGCGAGCTAGAAGTAAACGACTACTGCACTGTCCACATCGCGGAACCTAGTTTGCCAGCTTGCAGCCGCACATGCTCAAATCCTTCCACCGATGTTCCATGTGTGCAGCATCGAGATCCTTACAAAGTACCTCGACTACTTTCGCCGGCGTTCACCAAACGGGCACGTATTTGACCTTGGAGCAGATCATTCCTACCCACGTTCCGTGATGGCACCTCCGCTTGTACATGAGTTCATGGATTCGAAGAGCGTACTGAGGTGAAAGGGCTGGCCTCTGCTTGGCTGAAGCAGGCGTGAGTTCAGCAATACTTTGGTTGTCGTTGACCCGTTCGCTCTCCTGCGCCACTAGTGTGACTGGTCACACATTCATAACCCGGAGCCAGGCAGATTCCCACACCACCGGAAACGCGTACTTCTACGCTTCCCAGCAGTACTCCTCATCGTCCCAAGCCCCTGCCACCGTGGCCTGTGTGCTGTGTGCCCCAGAACGCTTAGCGTCAGACGTTCTTCGTACTGGGGCGGCAACGGAGTGACAGAGAGCGAGGGGCAGGCAGCAGTGAGGGGGCTAGCGTACGATAGGCGTCGATCCTTGCGATGTTCGGCTTCCGGCCTTATTCCAACCCTCGGTCCACCACGCTTTCTTCTCTTTGCTCTTAGTCCCACTCAGCTGCCACACCAGCTTCTTCGTGAGAACGCGACCACTTTAGCCGCAGCCACCTTCTTAAGCCCTGTCTCTCTTGGTCTCCAGGTGGCATGATTTGCGCATTGCATCCTCCGTTTCGCCTTAGCCTGTGACTGCCGTAATTATAGCCTTGCCCTGCCTTTCTCGCTTACTTCTCCCTCTACCAACGAGTCATGGTGTCCTCGCCTAGCCCTGTTGCTTCATGCCGTTCACCTACTAGTACAGTCGTACTCCGTACTCCTACTGCTGGCTGCCATCCTCAGCGTTGGTTCTTGGTGGCCTTGCAAGCGGGTGGGTGTGATTCATCCTATCAAACCTCGCATGCAGCAAGGCTATGCATCCCGTACATCATATCGTCTTCATGCCCATGCGCTACCAACCATCATCCTTCATTCAATCTTTGACGCAATAGCTTCCACATATTATCAGCCTCACATCTTCACCTCTTCCTATCTTAAACTTCACCACCCCTAGGTCCATCGACCTTACATGAATTCTGCCTCCTGACCTTACCCTTCTTTCCCTTCCCTTTAAATTCGGGTCTCTTGTGTCAAGCTGGGTATTAATATCGAAAGCTCTTCTGGGTCCAATGTCTGCACAGTAGCCTATCGAAGATCCGGATATCCATCGAGGACACCGTGTGCAGCTTTCTCTGGAAGACCTTTCTTTCTTTCTCTTTCTTGGGCTATTACTGCCATGCTCCCAACCCCTCCGCCGTCTCCACCATTGATTGGCATTTGTGCTCCAGAGGATCGGATTGGTCTAATCTTGGCCAGTCGGCTTGAGTTAACGGGTATCATTGGGGTAGGAGCCTATGGTGTGGTTTATACAGCTGTCGACATTCACACTCAAACCCGTTATGCCGTCAAGGCTCTGAGCAAAATCGGCTTGGATCCAAGGCAACGCAAGTTCCAACAGCGGGAAATACAGCTTCACCATGAAGCAAGCCATCACCCCAACGTGGTGTCGTTGATGACCATTATGGATGCCTACGACTGCACATACGTGGTCCTGGAGTACTGCCCCGAAGGTGATTTGTTCTCGAGTATTACCGAGGCTGGCCATTATATTGGAAACGATTTCATGGCCAAGCAAGCATTCCTCCAGATCTTGGATGCGGTAAGCTACTGCCATTCAATAGCGATATACCACAGGGATCTGAAGCCGGAGAACATTCTTGTGACCGACGGGGGGTTGACTGTCAAGCTCGCTGATTTTGGTCTGGCTACCCGGGACTTTGTCACCTCGGACTTTGGCTGTGGCTCGACCTTCTATATGTCTCCAGGTAGGGGCTTGACTATCCCGCTCAAGGGTCACCAGTCAATTGCTAACACAATGCGACCAGAATGTCAACAGACTACATCCAATTCTCCAGGCTATGCTTCAATTCCTAACGATATCTGGAGTCTTGGCATTATACTGGTCAATCTTACATGTGGCCGAAACCCGTGGAAGCGGGCATCAGTTGAGGACTCGACCTTTCGAGCGTATCTGAAGAACCCTAAGTTTCTGAGCACCATCCTTCCTTTATCTCCGGAATTGGATTCTATTCTGAGGCGCATCTTTGAATGCGACCCAAGGAGAAGGATAGGTATCTTAGAGCTTCGGGAACTTGTTGTCCGCTGTCCTAGGTTTACAATTCGTTCGACAGTGGCTCCTCCTACACCACCCCCGGAATTGAGCTACCCAGAGGATCCGAGACTTGGTGCTGCGCAGGATCACTCAAATCCATTCCGACACTATCCAAATGCTCCCTATTCTCCATCGCCCTCACCGCCACTCCATACTGTGGCCGCGCAGTACTCGCACCTAACCATATCCTCGGAAGGTTCGGTATTTTCTGATGATGGATCCTTGTCCTCCGCTGGCTCGTCCTGTTCCAGCGGTTCATCTTACGAGAAAGGTGGAGATGTTTTACCGCCCTACAAAACGACATACGTACCAGCTCGACCGGCACACAATTATTATGGTAACTTCTTCCCACTGGACCCGCTGCTCAAACAGCTGGTCCGGCAGCCATTTGCGCAGCCGGTTCAGGTGTGCTGATAGCTTCGTCGATAAAATTCCTGGCCTCAAGTACATATCACAAGGATTTTCAACCCATTTACGCGGAGACGATTACGATTACGACCTGATTTCTTTCATGTATTGACTTATCCATATCGACTTGAGCTATAGAGGACGGGGCTACGGTTCCCCAGCTGGGGTGGTAAATTGATTCTTACATAGATGGTTATACGATGTTTCTAGGAGCTCGGAAAGAGGGTCGCATAAACCGTTCGCAACTAGGAGCAAGGGGACCATGTTGTACGAACCTTCGGGAGGCTTACTGAAGGTGTTCTGGATGATGTTCTGGCTCTGATCTACGAGAGTTCTTTCAGGATGCAAGTGGTCCTGGGAACACTTCTTTCCTGGCAGATGTGGACCCTTGCTTTGGCCCTGGCGACTGGCTTGCCAACATAGAAGATTTCTGATCACTTTCTTTGTCCATACACTTTGCCATCATGCGAGCTTGGATAATCTCCAAAGCTTGAATTGTACATAATTCAGGACCGAGCGGCATGTGAGGCAAGGCGAGGCTAGATGTTCACCCGCCTCATCAATCCGCCTGCACAAATACTTGGTCACTTCTTGTAGCTCATTGATGTTCTGTACTAGTCTACTTCTGTTGGGCAACGGTGTCCTGCCGCATATTTGGACGGCCAACTATCCCGAGCTACAATTTGGCGTGCTTGCAAGGTTGACCACCGAACTGCTTCGCGCGGAAAGCCGAAGCCGAAGCCTGACATGCGATTGAGCGACGAGCCAAAACTGGAACATGCCATCTTTTCACAGGATATATCTTAGCCGCTCGGGAGGCTCAAGATCTACTTCATTTGAACCTATTCCGCTGAGTCAAGTCGAGAAGGCCTCACTCACCCCACCCTGAAGCAAGAATAGCTGCGAAGGTGACTGGCCGTGGTAATGTTGTCCGAGCATTCATGCCCCCACCTGGAGGTACGTTGCATGTACGAAGCTAGATGTGAGTGCTTTTCGTAGCTGTGGCGATTGCTAGAGATTGTAGTAAAACTGTTGAATGGCACTTCAGTGTCTACTTGGCGCCGAAAGTAGCCATGGTGCGCAAGCGTGGGTGATGCCTTGACTACTTTAAGAAGCACACCAACACATGTGCATGTTGAGGAAGCCGGAAGGAATATGCAACGCCCATGGGCTGGGGAAGTGGGCGATACGAACCAGTCTTTAAATTGTTGGTTGCAGGTGGGCGCTGGTCTCGGGGACTGACCCCAAGCTTTGACACTATCATCGATGCAAGCATTCCAACTTGCGTCAAGCGTGCATCCGCAAGCATCCGAACTGAAGTGTCTCCCGGCATGAACCAACTTCAAACAACGACAACGCGAGGGCCGATCAATGGATGGTCGAGCGCCATCCCAAATTCGTGGATGATGCTGCTAGCGCGGGCTGTTTCAGGCCAAGCAGCGATTAGTGCCAAGGCTCACATGACATGGCACATGACAGCTCCATCCTCTTCGCCTTTTGGCACATGCGGTCGTCTTCATCACTCACACTGCATCCGAGCGGTCATCCGACATGTCAAACAATGCTGCGCCCGGGACTGTCGTCGCTCATCGCCTGCCAACGCATACGACGACCCACAGCCAACAACGGCTAGTCTCAATTGAGCCAGCCCAGATGTCCTGTCTCATCCACGCATCTCGCCTCACTTCAGAAGCGCCCAAATGCATACAAGCGGCCAGGTTACCGAGGGCTTGGAGCACACGCAATGAATTGTCTTGCGACACACAGGATCTGCGACCGGGACTCGCACAGCATGAGACATGCAGTCATCCTGTGCATGTGTGGAGGCACTGGTGGGACTCGAGGATCGACGTAGCTGTCATGCGGCATGCCACCAATGCGGCTTATATTGACGCGCCGTTGGGGGTGCAAGACAGCGTCACGACAAGGTAAGCCTTCATGCAACTATCTGTTCGCGGTGTCGCGTCAGATCTCGTCATCTATTCCGAGCATCTCCTTCCTCTCGCAGCCAATCGGTTGCGCTTACAGTGCGCGATCTCTTTGAGCTACAAACGCCAGATGCTTTATGCCGGCCATCGACCAGCTTTTGGCGTAATCCACGTGGGGCCGTTAGGCAATCTCTAGACTGCGAGGGACACGCTGAAGCTGTGTCTCCTACTCAGACCGTCAGCTTAGGTTCACCTGCTTCTAAGGTCATGCCTCGAACAAGCGCTTGCAGATATACATCGACAATGCGGTGAAACCCCAACCTTTGAAACACCAGATCATGCTTTCACAAGCGTGGGAGCTCAGCTTCGATCCCCTTGTGTGAGAGATCCCACGAGTGGTAAGCGCTACCAGGCACTGCGCAGAGGTGCTACAACGCCAATGTCAATGCCAGATCGTGCAAGCTTCCTGACGCTGTGTCCGCCCGGACTATTCTCCGCTCTCCTGTTTTCCGTCGTGCGGCTGAGAGCGGTCGAATAATCTCAATGGACAGAGTTGATCGTGTACCCTCTATGCAGCAGCTCCCCAAGTCTGGCATCTGTTCCTCTCACAAATAACATCACGCCCGCTCAGAGGCGCTTCTGCACTGCCGTCGAGATCGAGGCCGGCGTCAGTGACCTTGGCTACACACAATTTCTTCTTGGTGACGCCCTAAGTACTCATCTGCATGTCAGAGCCGTCCCGCTTCTCAAACCTGTCTATCTATGCCGATCTGATCGGCATCACGCGAAGTCGTGTTTAGACGTAAAGGGCCATTGAGGCCGAGCGACCTGCTGACATACTGAAGCCTAGATCTGTGGGATCGAGGTCTTGTGACAATACCTCATGTCATGGTTCTTGGAGCGACGACGCGGAGTCATTAGCACCCAAGCTACTCAGAGGTGCAAAGCAATGCAACGAAGACACACTCACAACGTTCTACATCCGTGGGCTGTTTCTCGGAGCTCCGCAAAGAACCCTCGGCAGCGCGATGAGGGATCATTGTAAGGGACATTGCTTCGAGGCGTACCACCTCCCGATTTCGCGTTCGGAAACCGGAGCTACCAAGCTATTACCACAAGATGGCGACAACCTCTAGTGACAGTGGACCTAATCCATTGAATCCTGAAGGATCATGTGTGTCGCATCATAATGTAATTACTGTTACACGAGATCGCGGTGCCGTCAATAGGCTTGGGAATGAAAGCTCAGCTCGCCTCCCCTTACACCGCAATGCTTGCTACGGATTCCAATTCCTTGATACATGTGTGAGCATAGCATCACGTAGTGTCACCTCACGATCTGAACAGCCTCACAGATGAACAGCTCGAGACCGAGCCTACCCTATTCCCTGACCACGTGAGTAACCAACCTTTGTGGGTAGTTTAGCCTATGCTTACAGAACACAATGTCCGACCTTGCGTTCTGCGATCTTGCCTAAGCACCTAATCTATGCACTTGCATCTGACCCTCGAGGCTGGCCATTGCATCCCCTGCCAGAAGACAGGACCCCTGATCGCCGACCCGCATAGCAAATAACAGGCTTCATGTCACATGAACTGGCACGCATGAGGGTTTCGCATACTAAGCAAGTCTCAGACAGCAAGCGAACTCTCTTACTATAGTCTTTGCATTTACAGATCGACTTCTCTTCCCACCACGCCTTACTCCCTTGGCGGCCGGCGTGTCAGGGTAGTCTATCCTTCCATTCTTACATCTGAAAATCGATAGAATTCGAGAAGTATTGAAATAATCTCCATAATCCATGCCCGTCCACCATCTCCTCAAATCATTGGATCCTTGCAGACTAAGCCCACTTTGTCTCCTTTCCCAGTAGACGGATATCACACCCCTCCCCTAAAAGTAGGCTCAAACCCCTCTGGCACCCGAAGTGTGACTGCCATATGCCAGTACCGCTTACCGCACGTATCTTCGCCACCGGTTCTGATATCGTGTCTCGGCAACCTCAGCAGCATCTGCTTGTATAGCCTCATGTACCGCCATGACGCCGTTTGCACCTCCTAGCGCTGACATCATCGTCGTTCTCCCGTAACAGACTCCCCTTACCCTCAAGGCGGTCCGCGTAGTGGAGTGCAATTCCATCGAGGCCCTCGCCCGTTCCGGGACGTCGTCGGCATTCAAGGAGCCCTAAGATCGGTCCATGTCCTGACGACATACATCTTGTGCGAAATGAAACATCTCATCCCAAAGCATCGAAAGAGGCTGATTTCTCGAGGCCTGAAATGTCGCTCTTCCACGCACTCATCACCTGTGGGAAACATGGGCAGCAATCCTAGTCCTAGAGCTCGAACGTCGAGATCTGTATATATAACAGCCTGTGGCTCGGAGCATAGGGGACTGCACGGCCAGCAAGATCTGGACGTGTTTTCTCCTCTGCAACTTACGAGCGAGTGGTTCCGGGCTTAAAGCTGTTACCTGAGTTACTTACCCAGCTTTAAGGGGAGAGCGAGCCCTCGAATCTGATGATGTTGTATTAATACATGAGATATTTCGCCGCTCTACCAATGTAGTCGTAGTGGGATGAACGTCAAGTCACAATGCGGATAGGTTTTGTAATGAAGTGAGGATATGTAGGATGGGGACGAGGAGCCTGTCCAAGACGATATGTTGATACGTATAGTGATCTAGGGGGAGAGGTGCAACTGCTAATGATGCCGCTGAACGGACACTTGATTGAGCTTAATAGGATTCGTAAGCCTCGATAACAACGATACGTTGCCAGCACTATGGGGGCAATTTCAAGTTGCTCTAACCGGTCGCTATCAGTAATGAGTAGAGCTAAACCTTCATATAGAGGAGCAATCGCAGTCTAATGGCAAGTTCCGTGCTATGAACTCCGTACCAAAATGTTTAGTCTGAGCCTTACTTCATCCTCGTGATGAAAGGGTGCTTCAGTGCCTCATTCGGCGTGCATCTCTTCTCCGGGTTCAAGTTCAGACATCGATCAAGTAAGTCAATGAAGAGACTCAACTCCTTGAGCTCTGAGTCACTCATGCCCCTCGCATTAATCATGAGTCGAGTCTTCAGGTCCCGTGTTGGTTTGGCGAAGCTCAACATACGGACAACATCCTAGACATACATCAGTCCATTGCGCGCTCGGAAAGTAGGAAAGGGAGGACGTCTACCTTGTTCGAGAGCCTATCCTTCTCCACACTTCTGAAGTTCAGCAGGTCGTCAAAGTGGAGGCCCGCGAACTGTGCTTTTCGTAATATCTTGTGGCTGAATTTCCCTCTGCATTCCATGATAGCGCGGAGCATCTGGTTGTTGCTCCGCCCAGTGAAAAGGATTTTCCCAGTATAGAGCTCGAAAAGGGTGCATCCTACGGACCAGACGTCGATAGCGAAGTCGTAGGGAATGCCTAGGATGATCTCTGGAGCTCGATAGAACCGGCTGACAAGGTACTGGGTGATATCGTTTTCAGATGCGTCTGACGCAGATCCCAGATCGCAAATTTTCAGCATGTTGCGGGATTCATTGACCTGATCACTTGAGTCAAAGCCTCAGAGCACGCTTGGAGGAGGACTTTACCAAGACGTTGTCTGGCTTGAGGTCTGCGTGGAGGATGTTACATTTGCGCAGTAGGCTCAAGCCAAGAAACATTTGCTGGGCATAGGCACGAACGGCTTTCAGGTTAATGCCGATATCCCTTCCAAATTTCTTCAACACTTCTCGGAGATTGATGCTGACAAGTGTCAGAAAGGGAGGCATAAGCATCATGATTTTGACTAACCTCAGATTCTCAAAAACCATACAAAGATGACCCTTGTGTTCGAAGTATCTCTCGAGTCGGATCATGTGCTTTTTGTCTTCGGGATCAGCATGGAACAGCTTCTGCAGTATTTCAATCTCCTTAGCACCAGCTTTTCTCCTGCGAAACAATCATCAGTATTTGTGACTGTAGAAGTCGTGAGGGCACAGCTTACATTGTCTCGTTATTTCGTATCAACTTGATTGCGACCAGACTCTTCGTCACCGTGTCGGTGGCCCGGACCACGCCTGAAAACATGCCTTTACCGAGATTGGATTGGACGTGATAGCGACCGTCCAGAAGCTCCCCCAAAACGACCTTGTAGTAGCCATCAGGGTCATCCCAGTCGTCGAGCATGGTCATGTCGAGCGCTTTGATAGAAGGTACTGGGACCGCTTTGGCTGACTCTCTAGCAGCCTGGTCGGCATCTGGAGCAGATAGTACTTCAGCGAACATATCCATCTCGTCTTCATCTCCAAACATATCGAACTCGTCTCTGAGTTTCTTGGGCGCCCTTTGCGAAGGCTTGGGGTGATCCACGCTTGCGCCTGGAGGCAGATCATCCAGGTCGACAACCGCAATCTCGTTATAAGCACCGGAAGGTACTTCCTCTTTCCGACTGAACTGGGTCTGGCGTAATTTGTCCTCCTCCATATCCATCGTGGGATCGTAATCTGCCGCTGATGGTTCGTCCAGATGCTCAGCGTCATCCGCTGTAACATTGTCATTAGCAAGATCGGTGTCGTTCGTCACTACGAATGCAGTAGGTGAGGTTTGACCCGAGTGTTCTCCAGGGGTAGTGGGAGGAGACAATTTAGGAGAAGCTGGAAACCCAAGTCAGTATACGGGCACGGACTTTTTGCTGACGGACTACTTACCCAAAATGTGGTCCTGAGCTATAGCGCCATCAGATTTCGCTTCAGGCGTGCTCACAGCTCTCCCAGGAGCCAAGGCTTGCACCAGCATCGGAGTAGCTTGACCTCTGTGCCGGGCCTTGATAGCCTCTCGACGCCTACGGCGTTCCTCGATTAAGGCTGCTTCATCACGAGGTTGCACATTTTCATCAGGCAGAGACTGATCGTCTGCAGGAGTATTGTCCCTACTCACAGATTCATTAGCAACAGACGAGAGCAATGGAATTTTACATACCCGGCTGCAGACGGGCTTTTATATGAGCCAGGCTCCTTTGTGTGCTGTTTCTGAATGTTTGCAGTTTCAGCTTCTCGCCTCTGATATGCAGCAGCAACTGAGGAGTGACCCCGATCGCTCACTGACTGTTGGTTTGAAAGCCTGCTGTTGCTTTCTCTATGCCCTTTACTACTATGATTAGGCCGGCCGCGGCCGTCTGATCGTTTACCTCTTTCTCCTTCCGGCCCATTGCCATAATTTGCGACCGGTCTGGCCGATCTAGGTGAGCGGCTTCGGGTTCGTTGTCTCTTCTCCCTCGGACCTTCTCTTTTTCCTCGATCATCGTAGCGAAAGTTCTGGTTTGTGTCTCCCTGTCGACTGATATCCTTATCTCTGTTGTGCGGTCTCCTGCGATCTTCAAACGGTCGATCCTCGTAACGGATCTTGAATCGTCTGGGATCGTCTTTCGTACGATCAGCGTAGGTATCCTCGTGTGGGCGCTTGGCGCCTCGAGGCTCTCGATAAGGCGAGCGAGACCGCGTCCGCGACCTGTACTGCCTTGTGGAACGATCTGGAGTAGGGGTCCGAGAGACTGAAGCACGTTTTCTGGATTGACGGTCAACGCTGGTGCCTCGAACATCGACAATTGACGGCTTTGCCTTCTCTAAGTCTGATTCGACTATTTCGCCCTCTGAGGGCGTTGATGGTGAGGGGGATGCCATTGTTGGCAGTTGAGCAGCGAATGTGGATCGGACCCAGTAGATCTGGCGGATTTGGGTGTTCTGATTAGCTACTGATGCAATTTGTGGTAAGGCTTTGGTAAGAAGCCAAACCGGTGTGTGTCCTCCACCGCGAGCAAAACAGCGCAACCGTGCTGTACAGTTCGAGAGCAGGCAGACCGGAGTAATGCACCGTGCCCCAGTGTCGTTGAATCGATGGATGCTTGGACAACAAGGTGATCTGAAGAAGTCGCAGCGAAGAGAAGCTGCTTCGCTTAAGTGGCCCGAAAGGCTCCGCCAGTTTATCCGAACCCCATTCAGCAACCAAGACTCCATTCATCTCACGACCATCTTACAAGAATCAGCTTACACCACCTATTTTTTGCGCAGCCGACTCCCTCACTTATTCCAGTAAGCAGCAAAATTCATTCTGATACGACTGCCTTGCCTAGCCATCAGAGTCAGAATCCATTATGGGTGGCGCTGCTAGAGAAGGTCAGTCGCCCGTGTGCCATTCGAGACCGGCGGACACGACTTGCTAATACTACATTTTTGAGCATAGGCGGCAAAGCTAAGCCATTGAAGGCACCCAAGAAAGAGAAGAAGGAGTTGGACGAGGATGATCTGGCACACAAGGAAAAGCTGAAGGCTGGTACGGGACTCTCTGACCACCTGGGATCTGTCACCATTTATATCGCCTTCTGACGCCAGGCTGACCGCTTCATCTGATGCGTAGATTCGAAGGCAAACAAGGAAATGGCAGAAAAGGCTAAAGGCAAAGGTCCTATGAATGCAGGCCAGCAAGGGATTAAGAAATCGGGAAAGAAGTAGGCCGCTCTTTGCGATAATAGACGGTCGGGATACGGCGTGCATAGCATGGAGTTTGTGGAACTGGCTCGCTCTTTTCGATAGATGAGGGAAGGGTGCTGTTAGTACTCGTACGTGATCACGGCTTCATCATATTCCTCAGAGGCGACGAGACGAATCTAGTAACAGTAAGACCAAGAACAATCATATGCTCCATTTTGTGAATCGGAGAGGTTGGGTAAAAGGGTGAGAGAATGTCTGTGAGCCTGTGCCAATAAATTGGGAAATCTGAGTGGACTGGCAACCTTGCGGCACTGGAATTCCTCGCCGTCTTAGAGAATATAACCTGTTAACAAGGTCTTTGGTTGGTGTCATCTCATACTATAACTAAGCCTTTATTCACGTGCACCAAGTGATGTTAAGGCTCTACGCTAACCGCTTGATGCAATATTCAGAAACGCTTACCATTCGCTCCACTCTGTATCGAAAATTTGGACAGGGTATCACAGCTACGCACGTAGAGTATCATCCATTTAGTCCTTTCGTCTCTCTTTTGCTTATGAGGTAACTCGCCGAACCCACAGGTGAGTCGGTTCGTACGTTGTGGCGTCATCATGTCGTTTCCAGGCTCGATGGAGTTTGAGACCCGTGTTATGTTCTTGTTGTACAACTTCAGACAATTCTTTATTAAGGCCTTCAACACTCTTCTTGATTTCTTGCCTCGACGCCATGTCATAAGCAATGGAGCTTGGCTGCACAACGTTAGTGAGCTCATGGATCACGGTCTGCAAATTGCCTCTGCGACGGCGCAATGCATCTAGCTTGGCCTGTAAGCTCTCGACGAGTGACACTGCTTTCTCTTCGGGCGGCTCCTTTGGTAGTGTTTTAGATAGCCTATTGTCATTGGTGGTGTTAACGATCTCTGACTTGTCCATCGTGCTCATTTGCGAAGGTGTCGGCTTGCGAGCAGCTACTTTCGAGCTCAGGATACCAGCGGACGCCACCGGACGTCTGCGATCAAGTATGGAAGAGGCGGGAGAAGGCATCGGCGCACCGTGTGTCATTTCAGGCGTCGTAGGGGGGCTGTCGTAGGCTGTAGTCGCATAGGTAGTAGTGCTGAATCGGCTTTGAGGGTGGTCGTAGACGTGAAAGTTTTGGAATTCGGTGACGGGCGGCTTATCGGGCATCGCTGTTTTCTCAACTATTCTGCCATTGGTAGAGCTGATGTCATGAGACTTCGAACGTTGCTCCTCTTGGAATTCTTCGGTGCTTGGATTTCTTGCAAGCGGAGATCGAGTATCATCAGGTAATAGCCCGGAATGCGGTGAGTCGGCAGGCGGAGTTGGTTGTTGAGACGCTGGTGTGGTTTGAAATAGTGGAAGACACTCGTCAGTCATCTTCTGCTGCTCCCTATTATTGAAGGGTTGAATGGTCTCTGATATGACTGGCGATATCCGGTCTTCAGGTGGGGGAGAAACACTGGCGTTCGATCCTGACTGGTGCAGGTTCTTCTCCATGTTGTGATCAATACTTGCGGAACGCTGATGACTCCCAGCAGGAAATGTGGGCGATTGTCCTGGTGGAAGAGGTTTATCCCGCATGTGATTCACGAGGGCATGGCGACCTCCAGGCCCTTTCCACCCTACAGGCACCCATGGGGCTTTGCTTGGGGCTTTGCTCAATACCCGACGGGCTGGACCGCTGATTTCCACAGAGTTGCCCAAGGAATCCTTTCTTCTCCCATACTTCAACTCTGCGTCCCGACGCACCGCATCAGGACTGGTTGAAGCGGGTTTACCCTTTTCACCAGCCGGCTCCCCAGAAAAGTCGTCCCACCTAGTCAGCCCTGTTGACGATGAGTCTCGGGTGCCCGAAGCCAGAGCAGAAGGTCTCGTCTTTCGTGAGAATAGAGATCCCGCACCTCCGAACATCGGAGGCTTCCTGGTGACTGGAATGTGGCTACTGAACTTCCCTTGTCCTGGGTTGAACTCCGCAGGGGCACTCAAAGGATCTGTTATTGGGGAGACGTCGGGACTGCCTCTGCCGTTCTGAGACCGTGCGCCTTCAATAGTTCGTATGGATTCCGGAGATGAAACATCGTCAGGATACACCGACGAGGACCTGGGGATCTGTACTCTTTGCATTTGAGGAGTGCGATACTCGGACGCAGACTCAGAGTAGGCGGAGGACGTGGTAGGTACTTCAGAAACCGGTCTGTTTGCAGGGCTAGGAAAGGGAAGAGATTTACTAGGTCATTGTCAACGTCTGATCCCCCAACGCGCAGAAGAGCTTACAAAGGTAGATCAGGAAGACCTTTGAGCACATCCGCTGACTCTCTTGTACCAAACGCCGGACGCTTGCTGATGCTGAAATGGCCGCTGTTCAAATTGGTAGTCCGCTGCGGACCTTTTTCCTCAATGGGCTCAATCGAGTCTGACCCACCTATGAGTCTGTTGTGGAGGATTGCGCGGTTCCACATGGTGCGGGATCAATCTGGAGAAGCTTCGTAGCAAGTGTGTTGCACTATAGCTGCGGCGCAGTAGACTTGCAGATCTGTAGACCGAATGCCAATCAGTCACATGATGGAGCGGCCATGCAGAGTCGACATGATATTTGCACAGGGAAGTTGTATATAAGCTTGGTGTTTGATTATCGGGAAGTGTCAATACAGGGAACGGATTAGGTATTGTTGTCTGCAACAGGAAAGTAATAATAGGTGACCGGCAAGAAACAGTGCCAAGTCAGACGATGTTTTGGGGAAGTCTTCTTTGTCACATACTTTACTCTGAATCCAGACAATAATGAGAGGTGTCTGAAACATTCAAGTTGTCGCAGGTACGTGCACGTGACACGGGCGAATGCCGCCAAACATATTTTCCCTGTGACATACATTTGCCATGATTTCAACTCCAATCTGTGATCCTTCCACTTGGATAATATGAGTGCTTCTGTCGGCATCAGGCCTTGACACTCACTGTCAACAGCTCTCACCGTTGGTAGACTCGTGTTCCTTAAACAGAGGGGCCAGAGATCGGAATGATCCTGATAAGATAACGAGCTGAGGGGCACGAGCAATTTCTGTATCGGATTTGGAACAGACAGATCGCATCTTCCCTCATGGCGAACAGTAAGTAAAAGATAGGCCTAGAATTTGGCAAGCTGACATGTTTAGATCCGGCATCAGAAAGCAATCCACCACCAGCAGCTCAAGCGTACGGCCACCATATACTGTGGTCAGACCATAACGCAGCTGACGGTTGGGTGCATAGTGCTACCATCGCCTCGCCCATCAACATCATCCTATTGTCGTTACTGGTCCTACTCATCTATCTTCGACTACGGCCAGCTGCTCCCCAGACTCTACCCAAAGCTCCACAACCCATTGTCTTTCGAACATTGACCCCGCCGGAGCTGAAGCCTTTCAACGGAGAGAACAATACCGCAGTCTACTTGGGCGTGAGGGGGAATGTCTTTGATGTGACATCAGGCAAGAACTTCTACGGACCGGGTGGGCCTTACGAAAACTTCGCCGGTCGAGACGCAAGCAGAGGCCTGGCATGTGGTAGCTTCGATGAGGATATGCTCACGAAGGATCTCCATGGTCCGCTGGATGATCTGAAGGGTCTTGGAGAGGACGAAATGCAGGCTTTGCAAGGGTGGGAGGACCGCTTCACAGAAAAGTATTTGGTGGTGGGAAAGCTGGTCTCTGTTGGGGAGAAGGAGGCAATGGAAGAGAAGACTTAGATACCAGGGCGTTCAAGTTCGTGCAAGGAAAACAGAGCGATAGTGCAAGAACTCGGCTTCACTCTGGATGCGTTTCCCTTTGAGCGGGTAGAGACAATGGATTTGGTATCCTTCTAGCCTTGAGCTCAATGTTCCCCGCGTGAACGGGCGGATTAGAACATGCATGACCCTAATGATCACGATGCACCAAGATCCGAGTACGTATCATTACATGGAGAAATTAAGTACTGCACTAATAGTTCGCTCAAGGCTTCTCTTTTCAGAGATGTAATTCACATTAGGACTAATTATATCCATCGGACTCAGCGGGCCGGTCTCCGCGCCAGCCGCCAAAGAATGTGCTTTCATAACCTTAGAAAGAATATTATACACGCAGCCACAAATTGAAGGACTCCTCGCGGTTTGCAACCCAGTCCGGGAGTCCGGGACCCTTAGGAACGTGAAAATATCTCAGAAGTGAATCTCAGAGAACATGCGCCAGGTGCGTGTGAGGGACGGCCACCCTGAAGAGCCTTGACCTATTTCAGGGGACCACGAGTCCCCCCATCATCCATCTTCATGGGAGGTGAAAAGAGCACCTACAATGCCTACGAAAGTCTACCCATACCCACATACGAGGAAGCGATTTCTCGACCCTCGTCCTCTCAGTCCTTCCTTGGCCCTACAGAAGTCAGCCACGATGCGGAAAGGCAAGGCTTGCTCGGCCGGACAAGCGTTCAAAATCATGGATATCAGGCACCTTCAGTGGTTTTGGCCAGGTCTAGTCTTGAATTTCTGCCATCCTCTGCGGGGAGCTCACGTCGAGGCTCAGCGGAGGGTTTGCAGCGAGAGCTAGAGCAGATGGAGGTAGTAGATCCAGTAGGAGCAGGATACCCGGAAGGCTCCAGAGGACAACGACTTTCAAAACGTATCACCAGCCTGAAACAAAGCTTGTCCTCCATACACCTTCCCTTTCGGCGATGGCTACCTTCTGTGGACTCCCTACGGTCTCGTGTACCTCCTTTTGCGCAAAGCTTCAAAATCAACTGGATACTGGTGGGCCGCATTTTCGCGCTTCTACTGGTGATCACTCTCGTATGGCTTCTGTTTGTGTCGGATCTATTCTCTATTGGTCAGCGGCAAGGGATGAATCAAATGTTCGACCCGGAATCCGTGAGGAGCTACGTGCAGAGCCACATCAACGAAACGAACATTCGTGAGCTGGCGAAACACCTTACCAGCTTCGATCACGTTGCAGGCACCAAAGGAAATTTCTTTTTGGCGCAATGGGTGGAGGATCTCTTCAGTGCCGCCCATCTGGAAAACACAGGATTGGAGCGGTTTGACGTCTACCTCAACTACCCCACAAAGGCTGGTCGCCGGGTGACTATCATCGATCCCCCAGACAAGGCATGGACGGCAGCACTCGACGAAGAACTTGCGTACTCAGATCCTCCCCGAGAACAGACATATGTTTTCCATGGCCTTTCCAAATCTGGCAACGTCACTGGCCCCCTGATATATGCAAACTACGGCTCAAGGGAAGATTTCCGAAGGCTAGCCGACAACGGCGTCAACGTCACAGGGTCGATAGCTCTAGTCAGATATTACGGGACTCAGACTGATCGAGCCTTGAAGGTCAAAGCCGCCGAGCTAGCCGGAGCTGTCGGATGTCTTATTTATAGCGATCCTGCTGAAGATGGCTTTACCAAGGGGAAGGTCTTTCCCGAAGGACGTTACATGCCTAGCGACGGGGTTCAACGGGGAACAGTCGGTTTGACAAGCTGGGTCGCCGGTGATGTACTAAGTAGTGGATTCGCTTCTCTGCCAGGCGAGAGGAAAAGGGATGACAAAGCAGACACTCCTGGGTTGAACAAGATCCCGTCTTTGCCCTTGGCGTCAAGAGACGCGCTCAAACTGCTTGAAGCTTTGGAAGGCCACGGCAAGAAGTTCGAGGACTGGGTTGGAGGTCTGCAAGTCGGTTATTCGACGGGCGATCAAAAGTCCCCTATAGTACAGCTCATGAACGAACAGGACGAGGTTGAGCGTCGGCCCATCTACAACGTCTTGGGAAGAATAACCGGGGTTGAGCAATCTGAAAAAACGGTCATCGTCGGCAATCACCGCGATGCATGGTGTTTCGGCGCCGCAGATCCAGGCAGCGGGACAGGTGTGTTTCTGGAAATTGTGCGTATTTTCGGTGAGCTTCGCAGTCTCGGATGGAAGCCTCTTCGCACCATCGAGTTCTCGTCCTGGGATGCCGAGGAATACAACCTAATTGGCTCCACTGAGCACGTTGAGGCCAGAATGGAAGACCTCCGTAAAAACGGCGTTGCGTACCTGAACGTAGACATTGCCGCCGTGGGCGATGACTTCGAAGCTTCCGGCTGTCCAAGCTTCGAAAATATTCTTCTCAATATCCTCGACCGCGTTGACGATCCTGTCAAGAACAAGACTCTCCGCTCGCTATGGGAAGAGAAGAACCGTACACTCGGCGGTCTCGGCGCCGGAAGCGATTATGTCGCCTTCCAAGATATGGCAGGAACATCAAGTATCGACATGACCTTTGCCGGTCCCCCATTTCCATACCATAGCTGCTACGACAACTTTGAATGGATGAGCCAGTTCGGCGACCCCGGCTTCCAATACCACAAGACACTCGCGCAAGTCTGGGCGCTTCTCATCCTCGAAATGGCTGACGCGCCACTAATACCTTTTGACTACGAAGCCTACGCTCGCTACGTCAAAGGCTATGTGACAGATCTGGAGCAGTACGCCGCCTCAAAGGGTGGGGAAACACAGACATTGGACTTCAAGCCGCTGCACGACGCAGCGGAGCTGTTCGCCACCAACGCCGCGGAGTTCCATCGCTGGGATCAGGCGTGGAAGGATGCGGTGCTCGGCCAAGGCGGCTTCGAGAGCAATGTCATGGCCATCAAGCGGGTGAGTCACAACACGCGTATGGCGAACTTCGAGACGAACCTGTTGGATGTTGACGGTGGTGTAAGTCAACCCCTGTTTTCCTATCTCCTTGAAACGCTTGAAACAAGATGCTGATCGGGTGTTACAGCTCCCGGGTCGCGAACAGTACAAACACGTCATATTTGCGCCAGCGCTGTGGTCTGGCTACGATGAAGCCTTCTTCCCGGGCGTGAGGGATGCGGTCGATGATGGGGAGTGGAAGCTGGCCCAGGGACAGCTTCAGAAGGCGGCGGATATTCTGATGTATGCGAGCAAGAAGTTGTTGCATTGACCAGGATATGGGCGTTTCTCATATGTTGTATCATAAGCATGGGGAGGCTGGGGCATCGCTGGGCATGCTATGGGGGGTGATTACTGCTTGCTCATCTGGAGTATACTCGAGGTTCCGTATATATTGAGAATGTGGACGATTAGAGAATCATTGGCTTTCACTTGGTTGATATCGGCCTTCGGAACGAATGTTGTTGCAAAGGCTACACCAAAGTAATTGCAGTCATAGTATGCGTGATGAGATGATTGATCATGATTCAATTACAGACATGGGCGCGTATGAGCCCTGAGCAGTGCCATCTATCTAGTTCCGAACATCGTCCCGGTGCTGCCAGCCGAGCTGCTCTAAGGCAGCCTACTTGCTGTTCCCACCGGATCAAACGTGGTTTTGGGGTATTATTGTGAAAGTTGTATGTGTGTTGCTGTATTGTCAGCAGTACAAGCTTGGATAGAGGAAAAAGCTTGGATAGAGGAAAACATTCTTGTGGTAAGAATCGCGAATCATCACTCATGCGAGCCTCCGAGGGTCAGCGTCGCTGTCGGATTGCACACCGGCAGCTAAATGCTCGAGCCAGGCGCAGCTTCTCGACGTCGGGCTATCCCATGGCACACCTAAGCCAACGGCAGCTTCTTCATGTCGGCCTTCCCAGGCTGTAGCCACTTCTCTTCCACAAGGCTCTCGCGCTCGGGGTAGATCAGTTTGTAGGCGGTGCGGATGGTACCGTCGCTGACGCCCGCAACAGCCGAGATATCCTTCGGCGATCTCGGTGTACCCAGGAGATAGGAAGCCATGTAGATGCAAGCCGCCGCGACAGACAAAGGCGAGCGGCCCGCGAGAGAACCACCGTTCTGCATCTTCTCAGCCAGGTCTTGCGACAGCGATACGCACTGCTGTCTGAGCTGAAGTTGGCTGCAGAAGCGCAGGCAGAGTTCTTTTGCGTCGGTCGAGGTGGTGGCAGCATAGCTATCTTGGCCAACAGAGCCTTGATTGTCTTACATTAACCCCAAGCAAACAAGAAATGAGACAACCTATGGAACTTACCAGCAGCGACAAGAGAATCCATCTTCTCCTTGTTCTGTTGCGCGAAGAACTTGTCTAATGCCTTAAAAACCCTCCCGATTTCGGCTTTCGATACTTTCGTCAAAGCGAAGATTTCTCGGAAAGTTCGAGGGACCTTGCATTGGCGGCAAGCGACGAAGATGCATCCGGCGATGAGTGTTTCTTGGGGCTTGCCCTTGAAAGCACCCGAGTCGCTGACCATCTTGTAGAGATGCTTGGCCGTATCGGAGACCACTTGTGTTATGCCGATTGTATCACTGTAAGTACCGATCTCTCGGTAGGCGGCCATAAGTCCCTTATTGGACTTGGTGTCGGTGGATTTACTCTGAGCTCGGGCCAGCTCGCGGCTCTTGATGCCGTCGCCGAACGAGATGGTTGTCTGCAGGTTAGAACCATTCAAAAGAGTATTTGGGGCCTCCCCAACACGAGAAGGATCATCATTGCCCTGATCGTCATTCGAAAAGGTACGCCATTCCGAGCGAGTGTCGATGATCCGCTCCCCGAGCACTAAGCCGCAAGACGCGCAAACTGTGTCTCCGGAAGAAAACTCTTCGACCAGGTTGGGCGGATCTTCCTTGCAATCAGGACATTTTGTTTTTATGCTGAGATTTTCCTTCCACTGCGACTCAGGCTTCGCAGCAGTTGCCAGACCGGGGACAGGGCTCGGTGAGAGAGTTGAGGCGGCCATTCTGCCAAGTGGCTTGGGCTTACCCAAGCTCGTTTTCTCTCGCTTTCTGATCCCTTTGGCGGATTTGAACTTGTATTGCTGGGCTTGGACTTTGATAAAGAGTGGGGAATACAGTTTGGCGATTTGCGGGGTAGTGTGTGGTTACGGTAATGAGCGGAGCTCGACGACCTTTACCCACGAGGTGAGGTGAGGTACCTGTGCCTCGAAATATCACTACCAGCAAATCTGCATGTCAGCTGGGTCTGAAGATGATGTCGACAGCGCCCAGTCACATACAGAAAGACCAGTGAGCGACTTTTGGGTAATGACTCTGGGGAGGCCCTGGGACAGCCTAGGTCTAATCTTGACCTAACAGGCAAGCGCCAAATCGATGACAATCTCGATAGTATCGAAAGATAAATGATCGTGATAGTGTCGTCGATGGAGTTGTGTTGGCAAAAGTAAGAGCGGAACCACCCTTGCGCAGGTGGGAGGGTTTCTGCTGGCTGGCTGCTGTCCGACAAGCGCAGTCAAGGCGTCGAAAAGCAGTCTCTCGTAATCGTGGAAAAGCTGACCAGCAACTTAGCGGATTCTGACGGACGATTTCGAGTTGTTCAGCGAGAAGTGTGTTTGGAGTCGTGTGAGTCGGGGAGGTTGAAAGAGGAGGAAGGGAGAGGGTCGAGGCTGAGCAAATGTGAGGTGCTGGAGACGCGACCCGAAACGGTCAAGCGCCGAAATCTGGTGAATCAGCCGCCAAGCAGGTGGAATAAGCCTCATTTACCTCCTTGAACCTTCACTTGCCTCACTTTCCAACCATTCTGTGGAATCACCGAAATCATGGGGATGGCTCAATCATTGAGGGCTGCGGTATGGCTCTACAGGCGAGTGTTTTGCATTGGATTCACGCTGACGAATACAGCGCCTTACAATGGCTCGGGCGGCGCGCCAACAAGCTATCGTCCAACGAAGGACATTCCTTGCACCCACAGCAGCTCTACGAGGTACAGCGCTTCAATTACCGGCAGACCTTGGCCTATTGAGATGCTAATAGGCTTTTCGCTAGCCGATCTCGTCCAAGATCTCTACCTCAAAGAGCTCAAAGCCTACAAGCCAAGCCCTGTCAAACCCTCCGATGCCGAAGGACAAGTCCAAAAATTCACTGCACCCAAGGCACCGCGATCACCGGACGAGGGAGATATCGCGCAAGAGCTCAAGGCTTACGACGAACAGCAGGTGGAGGTCGAAGGACAAGCCGCTGAGGGTGAAGCAGTCGCCGAGGAAGACTGGTTTGAGGAGGAGGAGGAGGAAGAAGAGGAAGCAGCACATTAGATTGTACATCATCACCATTCGGAACTCTTGAGATCTCTGGCCTTGCGATTCTCCTTCGGTCCGGTAGAGTGGCCGCGCGGTTTTGCTCTATACTCAGACCCGACTCCACCTTTCAGGCATACGGTAGCTCACGACAGAGCTAAGTGCTTCGGCTCATTTTTCCTTTCCTTGAACAAAATGTGTAGCAAGGTCTCAGATGTATCATGAACAACTTTCATTAACGCTCTTTTCTGGTGCTGGTATTTCAATCCGAGAACAACTCGCATAGCCTCTGAGCCCAGCCCGGAATTACCAAAGCTATGAAAGACAGGGCGATCCGTGGCCGAGATTCAAGACCAAGTCACAGAAATCCTGGGGCTACATTGGCGACTTTGGCGCGATTAGGGTTCTGTGTTGGTCTTCGCACGGACACATTCCCAAGGCTGTTTGTTTAGTACAGCTTGACCGTGGACCTAGTAACTACATTCACCAACGACGCTGTGACTTCGAAACAGAAGAGTACATAATATCAGAGGAAAGCCGTCGATGAAGAACAGCATCACAGGCCGAAAATCACCGACAACATTCACTCAAGCAGCAAGCATTGAAAACATGTTGAGTCCTTGGTTTAGGGGTCGGAGGAGAGGAAGTTTTTCAATCTCTGATAATGTGGAAGAGAGAGTAACGCAGAGGCCAGCTTTCCACAAGCTCAAGCTCACTTAGACGGCTCAGCTACTGACCTGTTGTTGCAATACCAGTATGCCGGAATCCTCGACCGCATGTTTCCCCCATGGCTACTTATCTGACGAAACTATGGACTCTGGTGCAACGAGAAGCAATTGAGTACGAGAGTACTTGATACTGATCATTGCGGTCCCCCTGAGTGGGCCAGCCTCAGCCTCCAGCCTCGGCAGGATCGGTCTCCACCGATCCTGCAGCTGTGCCCCTCAAGCTACCCCACATTCGACTCTGTAGATACGAGCTGCTCGTCCCGTCGCTCACGGCCTTCTCTTCTATCAGTCCCAGGCTCTTATGTTTGTTACATGTATTCTGCACTCTGTTCCCTACAATGATCGATGCACACTGACCTTGCATTGACCGCTATACTACCGTCCTCGCCTAAGCAGCATCAAATCACCAATCATTCAAGAGCTCCAATGAGCAGCATCCACACCCAGGAAGAGACCAATCATGGCCTGGGGGTCGAGCTGGACTCCTCGCCTCGATCCAACCCGACCAGGACGAGGACACTGCTCGGTCTCACGGCCTTGGCACCTCTTGTGAAAGAACACCAAGATCTGGAACATCACGATCTTGTATGGAGTAGGGTACGGTTGGCACTCCGAGAGCCTTTCGCAGAATTCTTTGGCACTTTCATCATGGTGCTGTTCGGCGATGGGTCTGTGGCACAAGTGCTGCTATCTGCAGGTCAGGCCGCCGCTCCAGGCAAGAACGGGAACGGCAATTACCAGTCGATATCTTGGGGGTATGATGAAGAAATCGCAGGCTGATTGGCCAAGGTCAAGGTCGATTGCTGATACAACCGATAGCTGGGGAATCGGTGTCATGCTGGGTATATACGTCGCGGGCGACAGCGGGTCGTATCTGAACCCGGCTATCACATTTTGCTTCTGTCTATATCGTGGCTTGCCTTGGCGAAGGTTCCCAATATACCTATTGGCGCAGTTTTTGGGTGGCTTCGTTGCGGCGGGGGTGATATATGGGAATTATATTACAGGGATCGACAATTATGAGGGCGTCGGCGTCCGCACAGGTAGGTCTTCAGTGATAACTCGTTTCTATTGTATCACGTTATCCCTCGGCCTCATCCCTGTCTCGAACGCATCATATCCGAGTATGGTTTCAAGAAAGGCGTTATAGCTCTCTCGTGATTGCATTGATCGGTGGCGCCGATGCATGCATTGGACATGGTGTTTTGCGCCTATCTCAAGTGCAGAGCCACTGACCCGTTCAACAGTGCCGCCTAGTCCAACAGCCACCGCAGGAATTTTCTGTACTTATCCTCAGCAATTTTTAGGGAAAACCAACCAATTCTTCTCCGAGTTCATTACAGCCACGCTACTCATGTTTGTCATTTTTGCTCTCAAGGATGAGTCCAACAGGGGTGCCATGGGCAAGACTGGGGCGGGCCCATTCTTCCGTAGGCTCTTCAACCCTTTCACGTTCTTCAGATGGGCGGCTCACGTTCAGGATCATAGCCCTCGCACTGTTTTTCCTGATATTCGGGCTCGGCGCGTGTTTTGGATGGGAGACTGGATATGCGATCAATCTTGCACGAGACTTTGGACCTCGATTGATGTCCTGTAAGACCCTTTGGTTCCATCTTAGTGCCAACGGTGCTGAAGTATACCACCAGATGCCGTCGGATATGGTTCCGAAGTATGGAGTGCGGGAGATTACTACTTTTGGGTTCCGATGGTTGGTAAGTACTTACTCCATGGCCTCATTCTTGGACGGGCGCTGAGATTTCAAAGCTTCCTTCCTTGGCTGTACCTTCGGCGGATTTTTGTACGATGTGTTCATTTATACAGGCCCCGAAAGCCCGATCAATACGCCCTGGATGGGCTTGAAGCGCATCTTTCGTCCGGATCTATCCCTGCGGAAAAGCAAGAAAGCGTCGGGGGAGAAAGTATAATTGAAGTGGAACCTATACTGCAAGTCTGCTTTGAGGAGAACAGGACTAGTCATCGAACAAAGCTTTCTGATTCGAAACGCAAATTCCGAGGTCCAGACTCTCCTGCATGTCAACATTGTAGTCGTAAGGAAGCAGCGCTGCCCATCGAGACGGATTGTAGATTGTAGACACGACGATGTTACAGCCAGACCGTTGGTCGATAGCTCAATCATTGAAGCCCTGCAAACCATGGACACCGTGCTCAATGGTAAGTGGGTATCAGTTGTTCTGCAAGCGTTACGCTTTCTTTGTGGTGTCCATGGTTCGCATGGGCAACGCACGTTGAACGGTTCGATTCAACAGCTTCAGCCAAATCGGGCTTGCACGCTTCCCGTGCTAAAGAAGTATCAACGTCCTCCAACAGCATGAGATCTGCCAGGATTGCTGTCTCGATCTTTTTTTAGCGCCAGGACCGTGCGAGGATCGTCCCCGGGCTTGGGAGGCTTGGGAGTTGGGGGCCGGTGAGTGCCGGTTATTGCTCGGGACAGTAGCATACTAAAGCCTACTCCCTCACAAAATCATCATCTCTGGGCTTGGTCCCTCCAATTGCCCCAACCATTGTCACTGCTTTCGCCGGTCCCTGCGTCTCTCGTTGATCCCGTTGCATCTTTAATCCTCGAGCCTTTGTATGCTCTTTGTCACTTTCGTTGATCGTCGCATCTGCAACAATCGTGTCCGCCGCTCTCCTCGATCCGATATCTGCTAATTCGGAGCTATTCATCGCGACATCAATCATTCAGTCAGGTCACAAGGTGCTGTGCAGGGCTCGAGATGTGGGCCGTGGAAGTACTACACATTGGCTAGCAAGGCGGGGCCGGCTCAGGGCCTCGACAGCATGTCTACGGCGTCGTCCCAGCCCTCTCCGGCTCGGACGATCACTTCCAGTCTGGCCGGTATAAATCCCTCCAGTAGGACATCAGATGAGCGGGACGGAGAAAAGGAGTTCAATCTCGACTCGATTCCTCGATCAGCAAGCTACACGCAGTTTCCAGCGACGACTCCTTCTGATGCCTCCTTCGAGCGCAATGGCATCCAGCGTACCTTTTCGGAAAACGTCATCGCAAATCCAAAGGCGAACAACTTTCGGCATGCTTCAATCAAGAGGCCCTCCCGGCAGGGAGATGGATTGGCAGACTCCGATGGCTATGCACACCTTGCTAGACGTCTCTCGATCAAGCCCAAGCCCGAGACGAAATACATTGCTTCCAAATTCACTTTTACATCGGACGACGACGAACCCGAGCTTAGCTACGATTCACAGATCCGGAAGAATAATACAGGTGCAGATCAAGGGAAGAAGAAGAGGTCGGTCACGAGGTCAATATCGAGAATCGCACGCCAAACTTGGACCGGACCTCCGAGGTCTCCTTCACTTGACACGGGTCGAACACCTGAGCGAGCTCCATCTGAAAAGGATGTTCTATCGAATCATCGAGGACTGGAACCACAACCGGTTTCCACGGGTGTGAACGGTTCGACGATGGTGAATGGCCATGGCCAAACCCAGCCTCAGGACGGTACTGTCGGACGTACGAAAGCTCGACGGCCTCTCAGCTCCCTCATGACTATAATCCCATCTGAGCAGAATTACCCCTCTGTGCCGCCTATCCCAAAGTCTTTCTCGACCGATCGCCTTCCCCTATCTCACGCGCATGCGTCCTCCGAGGTACCGCCTAGCCTACCCAAATCCAGATCTTTCGAACGTTTGCAGGCCAATGGAATCGAGTCGCCGAGGAAAAAGGATGAACTATGGAGTGCTTTCCGCGCGCTTGACGGGGACTTCCAGAAGTACGCGCTCACGCTCCAGGTTTTGAGGACGAGCTGACAGCGTGCATAGATTTTATTCGAGACCGAGCAGTTCAAAGTGTGCAGCCATTCGCTCCACGCTCATGCCTTTCCTAAAGGCTCATACGGAGCCTTTGCCAAACTTTACGTTAAAGCCTGAAGATCTCGATCGCCGAGTCAACGTTCTTAATAAGTGGTGGACTGGCCTTCTGGAGATGTTAAATGGTCGAAACGGTGAGTCCCTGTCTGGTAGTGACAGACCTTATGTCTTGGACGCTGTCACGGCCATCATGATACGACCGGAATGGAGCGTGTCACCATCGACCAGTACCCTTCGATCCGCTCGACCATCGTTGAAGTCGAGATCGACCACATCCTTGGGCTCCACGTTGTCCGATTTCTTGGCAGAATCTGTCGTTCATAACATCAGAAACACCTATGTCCAGAATCTCTTGGCACAGATGGCCTTTGTCGTAGACAAAATGTCCATTAGGAGTGTTCCGGCTAGTGTCGTTGCTTTCTGTGGTAAGGCGATAGCATATGCGTTCTTCTACTGCGATGGCGTTGCCGAGATCTTGGTGCGGCTTTGGTCTGTCTCACCCAATGCTCTGAAGCATGTTCATACCGCGCATGGGTCTAGAAACGGAGGAGACCTCCGTCAAATTGCGGGAAAAATCTCTGGAAGATTTCCTGCATGTTTGCGGAACCTAGCCTTCAGCTCGGTTCGGTCGATGCTGAGGCATCTCTCGTCCCGGCCACAGGTGTCCATCGCCACATCATACATTCCCTGGAATGGGCCGTGGACTGGACGCTGGGCTGGCAGAGATACTGATCTGTTCTTTTCGTTCACGAAATATTACTACGATCTTCTCAGCCAACATCTGCCCGATAATGTATCCCGCGAAGAGCAAATCTGCGCCCCAGGATACGTGTTGGTACAGGCTCAGCTGCTCACGTTACTCAAAGGGACAATACAGCGCATAACCAGCCAGCCCACAATTGACCCTCTCAAGGGACCTTCCTTTGATGATCCAATGGCCGAGCCTGACGTGTCCGCCGCGGTACTTCCGATCTCGCCGGTCAGCATGAATAGGTCGATGGCTGAGAACCGCCTCATTATGCTTCTACGAGACTGCCTATCTGGCAATGCTGCAATCACGCCGAAAGCTCAAGAGCTGTTCGCTGATTCATTTCAGAGTCTTTTGAAGGCTACGGCTACCCAGACTTCTCGCTTTGACCATCTGGCTTGTTTTACACTATGCGACTTCCTTGAAGAGGCGATCGTAATATTTGTCAGATACTGCCAGTCAGTAGATACCACTGTATCGAATCTGGACTGGGCGTTCTGGATCAACGTATTCAAGTTGATGATGGAGAGTAATAACAGCATGACAGAGATTCGTCTTTGCGCCTTCCTCTACAGTCTCTGGGGTACGATCACAAGCGATCCATCCAGACGGAGGGAGGTATGCCTGGGCTGGCTACTTAGCGAAGAAACGTTCGTTAGGCAGTTCAATCATTGGTGCCCCATGGTGCGAGCATTCTACATGCGCCTGCTTGTTTGGCGGGTAGGAAGATTCGACGCTGTTGCATCGGAGGACGACAGGTCAGTGATTCATCTGAGTATTGTACGGATCGTAGCTGACAGCCCGTAGAGCAATCCTGGAGACATTATCTGCACGGCTCAACACTGTCTGGCGGCATCTTCTTTGGCTCCAGGACCGCGCAAAGGAACAAAGCTCTGTGGCTCCGTCGACCGCACCGTGTAGTCCAGCACCGAGCCGTTGTCTGCTGATACTAAGGAATGACCAGCCCCCGCCACCCGGGATGTTTCTTTCCTTTGACAACATTCTCTCAGCGGTGTCGAATTCTTCTTCGGGACCGTCGCGACCGACATCTAGGGACTCCGTAGTACTATCATCACCGTCAGCATCCATCAATGCCTCGGCAGCTGCAGAGACAGCATCGAGTGGGGGGAAAAGACGCTGGGGCCTGCTGAAAAGCATACTGCCGTTCAGCAGCTCGTCCGGTCCTTCTTCGGACTCACGACCGCCAGCTATCGACAACGTCTCCAAGCCACAAGATAAAGTACCGCCAGCTTCAGCACTATCGGGCACCCCTGGCCCGCAGCCAGTTACAGCGTACCGCAGCCATTCTTTCAAGTTTCACCTTGAGTGGTTTGAGAATGCGAATTTCCCCAGTCGAGACCGGAAACTGTTTCCGCCCAAACTTCCAACGCCGGCACAGCTCTTTTTGGAATCTTTAGGTACCGTGCCACAAGACAACACCCCTCTGAGGCCGGACGGCGCAACGGCCGGCCCCAGCAAATATGCTGGGCGAGCCCTTGCTGAATGGGCAATACTCGTTGGGGAATGCCACAACTTCTTCGAGCGCCGCAAGGCTGAGGGCGTGCCAGACAACTCAAAGGTCGAGACCCCGACGTTGAGCATTGACCCGTTCCGAAGACCTGGGTGATCGCCGTTGGACTATTTTGACAGCACTTTGGCGAGCATGTCCGTCCCTCCTTCCAGTTTGGATAACCTACTACATAATTGGCATATGTCGCTGGATCCTTCCCGCACATACCATTGTACGACTACAACACTCATGGCATATACATCGTTATCCCTGCGCACTGCTTGCGATCCTATACTGGCGTCATATCTGGCTATTGGAGGAAAGGGATAAACCTAATGAACACCTTGTTGGGCTGCGTGTATGCGGATACAATACACATAGACCGTAGACCTTTTTTCTTTATTCACGTCTGGCGTTGTTTGGCTATACGGCAAGGATGCCTTCTCCCTGGGGATGGAATCATATCGCTTCCTTTTGGAAATCTGGCTCTGGGGATAGAGGGATCACGAAGTCCTGTATGTGGCGTACGCAGAGTAGCTACTAGAACATACAACGATAATTCAAACGCGCACTTTTCTTTCCTCCCACTGCGCCCTTCCCTAGTTCAACCCCGAATACTCCAACAACCAAGCTCCATTCCTTCAATACAGAACAACGGACAGCAGTACCCTCATCAGCCCACCCCAGCCCACAAACCCATCATCCTTCCCTCCTCTCACTCACTACCTCTCTCATCTTCTCAAACAAACCCTCCAAGATCAACCTCGACACAACGATCGCAGACGAAGTCCTCATGCTTTGCGAAAGGTGGTCGGGGCACGCATGTTGAGACTCGGGATCCAGGGGAGAACGAGAGCTTTGAGAGAGCACTTGGGTGGGAAAACAGCCAAGAAGGATATGGGGGGGGGTGCCCGAAGATCAACAGCAGCGCACCACATCAATGGTGGCAAGCTGATAGGGGATTTTGCCATCTGGTAGATCCTGTTCCCCGCATGGATATCCAGCTGGTTGAGTGAGTATACCATGTCATTGAACCGACCGTCTGCCGCTTTGGACAGGCAGTGTAGACTTCCTCGTTTTCGGACTTGGGCAAGCCCAGGGCGTCATGGATTGAGGGGGGGTTGTGTTGGATGCATGACAGTCGAGGGGAAAAGAAGATGGCTCTTTTTGGTGGGGAAGAGCTTGATAGGAGGTCGTGTAGGTGGGATGGGAGGGATGGATAGGTAGGAGGGGATATAGCGAGGCTGGAAGTAGGGTCTTGGGAGTGTAGATTGATGCTGTTGGATGGGTGTTCTCGGTCCAGGACGTGTACCTGGTTCTGTGGTGAATTGCGAGCCGTATATGGTTCATATGTTATGCCAGAATTGGATTTTGGTGCTTCACGAAGTTGACTGTGGCGTAGAGGGCTGCTCGATCGGTCCATTCTGACGGATATCCTTCCGATCGATTTGAGTGATCTGGCACTGATGTGTATGGTCGATTTCTTTTGTTTTTGGAGGACCAGGTTCGAATCGGCTGGTGGTCAGGTTGTTCTTGTTTCTGTTAGATTTTTCGTGGGATTCTTAGTTGGACTCCTTTGGTTTATAAAACTTTTGTTGTTTGATGTTTATCTCCTTGGAGGCTTCAGTCCACACTGAGGTCAGAACTCCGAGGGTTCCAGCTACTAGTTCTTCAACGCCAGTCGTGCATCATTCAACCTCACAACTACTCCCCGTTACTGCTAACACCGCCCATACACCTGACAGTAACATGACTCCTCATCGGGACAACTAGTTCAAGTCAGCGTTTCATCGCCTGCTCCCGTCAACCTTCCTATTACAAGGGAAGAACTTACTATACAGCATCCATCCCAAAAATGACATGCCACAGGAACTCCATGACTCTCCCACTCTGCGCATCGCTCTTACCCGTCTCTTCGACCCACCTCCGGAAGCCCTCATAATCGCTCCTCGGCCTCTCCAACACCCGATCCCTACCCACCGCAAACTGCGCACAGCACGCCGTGCCTACTTGCTCAGGGACAAACCCCATATCACCCCTTTGCGAGAATTGCGATACTGAGGCGTTGCCGAAGATGTCATGCCATACCTCTGGGGTGATGTGCTTGTTGTATCTATGCGCAGGGAGACAGCCGGGGTTCCAGTTACAGCGAAGATTCACGTAGCCGTTCTGCTGCACGAAGGGTATTTGGAGAGAATTCAACGAGTCGATGTTGGAATGCAGAGGGGTATCTGTGTGCCAGGCGCAGAGGAAGCCGGAGGGGTGGGAGTGCAGGAAGGCAAGAGTGGCCGGGAGGGAGGCGTAGTGGTCGATTATGTAGGTTAGGTAGGCCATGCTTTCGTGGCCTTTGTTAAGGGAGGTGGTAAGGATATTGCGGCCTGGAGAGTAGGAGGAGGAGGAGGGGTTGACGGTGTAGATTGCTCGCTGCCAGCTGGGGGCAGGGTTAGTCGTGGGGTGAAGGTGGAAGGGGGGAAAGGTGTATACTTAGGCAAGTACTCGGCTGCCCAGTCGGTGTTCTCCTGCTCAAGCTTGGCCATGACGATAATCTTATCGCCGGGTTGGGCGGGGATGGGAGGGGTTCTGACTTGATTGCCATGGCTGATGAAGGCCACGATGTATGCTGACCCATTGTACTGATCCCAAAGGTCGAGAAGATGTCGAGAAAGGATGAAAAAAGGGATGAGGAGTATAAGAGAGGCACCGAGGAGCAAGCGGAGGGGACATTTCATCACTGCTGGGAGATCCCGCTCGTGGTGCTGTTTGCTCGGTGACGGGCATCAGGGGAAATGAGGTCGAACTTCAGACGTCTCACTTCTCGGCCAATTCCCCGAGCGTCGCCATCGTTAACGTGCTGGCGTAGTATCGACCACGGGAAAGGTACCGTTTGACAGAGTGAAGCGGATTCCGATCCTCTTGTAGACTTCGAAGAGCTCCACGCGATGCCTCTTGGACTGCGCCATACCAGAAGTATCGTACTTCCATCGCCCCACATTCGTTCTAGGGTCGAACATTTAGGGTTGGTACCTCCTTCCCCTGAGTCTTCATGATGCGCAGACATAGAGAAGCTGGACGAAAATATGCTTCACTGTTATGACATTGTGCCATTAGGCTGAGGATATCATAAGGAAGGAGTCGCTCAACGGTGTATTGGGTTGGGCGAGCCGGTCATCCTTTATGGAAGATTCCGACGATTCGTAAGCACTTGTCTTTAGGGTATCCGGCAATCGCGTCCGGGGATGTAAGTATTGCTCTTTTCACTACTTCTAAACTTATACACTGCTACCTTGCTCATCTATATGGCATTCTTCACTGCACAAAATATCGTACCCTTCGCCGTTGTACTCTGGACTATTTTCTTGGTCATGTTAACCGCCTCTCTGCCATCGAGCTATACTCGTTGACGTGCGCTTTAGGTAAGGTATTGACTGGACCCATGAAGGCTAAGAGCAGGAGAACTAGACCGCATGACGAAGTCAGCAGCTGTAGACGTCTCGATATCAAAAGCCAGCCTCTGCACCGACATTTTGGGGTCATCCGACCGTACCAGGGAAGCTAGACTTACATCTTTGGCATCAGTGTTGACGCTTACGGATGGCGTGGGTGACTCATTGGCAATTGAACCCTGCATTTATGGCTTGCTGGAGGGCTGAAGCAGAGGAGTATGGGATGATGGCTGACTCGCTAAGGGCGGAGGAGGATGGGAAGATTCTGTTGGTGTTTCGGGATAAAGTGTTGTTTCGGAAGAGGGACGTTTTGTTGCGGGTATCGTAACTATCGTTGCATGAGGGAGGTGGGTCGAAGGGATTAGGGCCAGCTAGTTTCTCAGGCCTTGTTAGGCTATTTGTAGCAGGTGCCATTCGTCGTTTTCTCTCCATACGCTCAAGCATGGAAGAAATGTTTTTGAGACTCATCACTCGGACAGGGTCACCGGCCCAAGTACTTTCTCGAGAGCCCTCGTTGTTCGCGTGAAGATGTAGGATCGTCCCTATTCGCCTCGGGAACGAATGTGAAAGCCATTGAAGTTTATACCTGCGATGAAGAATAGGGGGACACGGCCTGCATCACACGGAACGTCTAGCGTCCATTGCCCGGTGCTATACTACTGTGACCTCGAGAGTACATCGTCGGTGAACTTGATTAGGCGAGCACAGGCAAGGCGAATCCAGCCTGACTATTATAGTGTAAGTTCGATACAACATTTTCGTCAATGACAGTGAAATGTCGACCTCGTCCGCGAAAGGATACTACGAATGTCAGGAGTCCCGAAACCTAGTCCGCAGTGAAAGCCTGTTATCAATCTGGGTTGTGACGTAAAGAAATCGAAAGCACGACCCCGTCAATTTCAGGTAAACTGCCTCGATAGCCCTACTTTCGTTCAAAGAAAGCCTCAACCCTCTCCACCAGGTCAGCTTTCTTCCCACTGACAGAGAGTCCCTTGCTCTGTAACCAGGCCCTCAGAATTGGAACCGTGAGCTTTTCAACTTGGTTCTTATCAAAAGTCTTCTTCATTGCTTCATCACTCATCCCATCATCATCATCATCCACAGTCTTGATCTTCTTATGGCCTCTTTCTGGTAGCTCAGCGTTGCCAGCAGCGACACGTTTCGCCGGAGCAGCAGGAGCAGCAGAGTGGTTTTCCAATTCCCATGCTTTGGTCTCAGCCTCCAGCTCAATGCCCCAGTCGACTACATAAGAACCCGCACGCTGTGACCGAATCAGCACCTCCCTTCCATAAGGGAAATAAAGTGGCGGCTGGTTTGAGAAGGCGGGCTACCTTATCGATTTGTCGATACTTCGGTATGGTCTTGTCATCAGGCTTATCGGGGATATCCTCGTCCAAAGCCATAGCTTGAAGTATCCGGTAGTGCCATTGTAGCGCTCGCAGAATGTCAGCCCTATAAATTATAGAAATTCTCATCTTTGCACCTGGATGACCTACAAGGATTGGGATACTTTGATGGGTCATACCGTGCCTTGGGGAGCTGTAGTTGTTGCACCACATTCCTCATTAGGTCAATCAAGTTTTCGGGCGCTCTGATCAGATTAGTTTCCGGATTCTGTCTTATGTCATCGGCGAAGGGAAGTGGGACGATCCACATCCCTGGTGGAACCGTTTGGCTTCCGTGCTCGTCCAGCTTCTCTGCTCCCGGCAAGACCGCAGCGATCTGTGGCGTGGCATTCTTTCTGGCTACAAACCATGCAATGCCCATCTTTCGATCTTTTAGTAATTTCTGTTGTAGTGCAGAGAACACTCGAGTAGATCCCACGTAATCGTCCTCTGAAGGGTAAATAAATGTGGAGGGCCGGAGGTTGGCCCACACATCCAGCATACTCATCGGCTTGAAACCAACAACCTTGATACCTGGATCGCCAAAATGTCTCAACGCAAGCACTTCTTCGGGTGTGAATACGATCTGCGCTCCCCCAAATTTGTAGGCCTTCTTGATCTCCACTTTTTCAATTGTCCGTGCTGTGTCCTCTGCCATCTGTGTCGTTACACCAGTCGCTATCTGCTTTTTTTCACCATTGAGCCACACGTAGCAGCTACGCTTTGGCTCCTGGCGCTTGAAGATAATGTAGCCTTTGACCGAGATTTTGAAGCCGGGCCCGATCTCCATGGGAAGATTTGAGAAGAGAGCACGGCGGGCGACGGCTTTAGAGTTGATGGACGAGAGCAAGGAGTTGAGAAGGCTGATGCCATCTTTCGCCAAGGCAGGCTGATTGGCAGGAGTGAGCGGCGCAGGCGCTGACGGGTCGGAAGAGGTGGCATTGTATATGATATCCTGCGAGTATCAGCTCACAGAACCGAGACATCTGCATGCGGCACTTACATCGTAGAATCTTCCGCGGTCGAAGTCATGATCAGGTTTCGAAATGGGGAAAAGCTCAATCAACACCCCAAGGTCGTATAGATCCTTCGCCCGAACAGCAGCAGCATTCTTCAGCTGTCTGTCGGTCGCATGAGGATTGTCGTTGTCTGTAACGATGAACAAGCGCCGAGAAGAGAAATTAGGGGCTTTAGTAGTAAATATTTGGTTTGCGCAGAAAAGAACGTTGGACATCGAGACTGCCTCTTTCGAGGGCACAAGGAGAATCTTAGACTCTCCTTCGTCCTCCACGAGCGCCTTCAAAGCTTTAACATCATCAGCAGATGGTATATCGAGATCGGTTAGCAGATAGCAATGTGGATAAGCGACGCCTTCTTCTTCTTCGCCTTGAAACTTCGACATTTCGGTTCCATATAAGAGCACACCCATCATATCATTGGAATTTGAGATGATGCGCTGTTGCATCAAGGAATATGCGCACTTCAAGGCGGCCAAGGTTGGTGTATCAATGTCGGCTTTTCTAGAATGTCCCGGTGGGGATGCAGCGAGCATCGACGGGCTGACTTCGACGACGAATAGAACGGCGTCCTTAGCACTCTTATACACCTGCTGTATATTAGTTCTACTGAGCAATTAAGCTTTTAGTTAGATATCGTACCGTATCGTCAAGCTCCTCCTCCTCCTCTTCCTCTCCATCACCACCCTGCTTCCATCTGTTCTCTTCCACCATGACTAGGGAGATGACCGCCTATGATCCTCCATCTTATGGTGAAAATTTGCTCCCCCAAATTCTTCTGAGGTGGAGGCTGTGATATAGATCCTTGGAGTGATGTGCTACTGAAGGCAGACGCGAGCGGTCGCGAAAGTAGTTTACGCCAAAGCACGTGACGGCGGGCCGCTGCCGCTTGCCCTGCATCATCGATCTTGGAGACCTTCGTGATTGAGGCAAAAGGGTTTATTTCTTTCATAATTTCTTGTTCTAGTATTGAAACGTCAATATTTGTGGACCAAGAGTCGCACTTACGTACAACTCTACCACTACATACGCAGATTCTGATGGCATTACGAAATCCGATATGTCAAGCTTCGAAATATGGATCGTCATGCTCTTTAGCTAAATTCGCCGCCGTGACTGCCACTCGCCCCAGCTTGTCACGGAGATGGAATACACAGAACTCATTGCGGACGATGGCGACCGTTATTCCGCCAGTGACCCAAGACGCCACCTCCTCGAAAGGCCCCACAGCCATGGTCTTCATGAACATGGGCGGCCCCTCCACAACAGATGAAGTTGGCGGCTTTCTCAGCAGACTATTCGTACGCACACACGGCAACGATATCAAGCAGATACTGACATTATCCTACAGGCTGATGCGGACCTCATTCCCCTTGGCCGCTTGCAACCCTATCTTGGCCCTCTTATCTCCCGTCGCCGCACGCCCAAAATCCAAAAGCAGTACGCCGCCATCGGAGGTGGTTCCCCTATTCGCAAATGGTCCGAATACCAGTCTTCCGAGATGTGTAAGATTCTCGATCGTACCTCTCCCGAAACAGCGCCCCACAAACCCTATGTTGCATTTCGCTACGCCGACCCTTTGACGGAGGAAATGTACGCTCAGCTAATGGCAGATGGATTCGGAAACGGGAAAGGAGGAAGGGCCGTGGCTTTCACGCAATATCCGCAGTACTCATGCTCGACGACGGGAAGTTCGCTGAACGAGCTGTGGAAGTGGCGGACGAGGCTGGAGGGCAATGATCCGAACGAAGCAGGCAAGATAACATGGAGTGTAATCGACCGATGGCCGGTGCATCCAGGTCTCGTGGAAGCTTTTGCCAGGAACGTAGAGAAGCAGTTAGCAACATATCCCGCGGAAACCAGAGACAACGTTGTCCTCCTATTCTCAGCGCATAGTCTACCCATGAGTGTCGTGAACAGAGGTCGGGCCACCAATTACATCCTTCCCCATTCCTGCTGACACGTTGCTCCAGGAGACACCTACCCCGCCGAAGTCAGCGCCACCGTCTACGCCGTAATGCAACGCCTCGGCTTCCGCAACCCCTACCGCCTCTGCTGGCAATCGCAAGTCGGCCCCTCCGCCTGGCTGGGCGCCCAAACCAGCGACACGGTGCAGGGCTACGTCAGGAAAGGCCAGACCGACTTGGTGCTCATCCCCATCGCGTTCACCAGCGACCATATCGAGACGCTCTTCGAGCTCGATCAGGAGGTCATCCATGAGGCGGGGCATCCGGGGGTGAAGCGCGCGGAGAGCTTAAATGGTAGCCCGGTGTTCATTGAGGCGTTGGCGGATGTTGCGGTGAAACATTTGAGGAGTGGGGAGAGCTGCTCGAAGCAGATGGCGTTGAGGTGTCAGGGGTGTAAGAGCGAGAGGTGCTTGGTAAGCATGGGTGTGTGCAGGAAAAGTATGGTTGATAAGCTGACTTCGATATAGGAACAGAAGAAGTTTTTCGTGGGGCAGAGCAATTTGTTGTCTGTGTTGTGATCTGGACCGGATGCACGCTGTCCTAGCGCATTTGTCCTAGCAGTGGCACCAGTGGGTGGTATTTTGCTTCCTTGCGAGAACCCTTCACCAGCTGCTTCCTCAAGACGCTCCGCCGGCCACTTATGTCCTTTGACGCTTTGGCGCTTTGGCAATGGGCCATCACTGGTTATACAGTCCATCGCTATTTCGCTAACACGTCGTTCCAGAGTCAAAAGCAATTTGATTCTTGTTTCAGCCAGCCCCTTCCAATTAGCACCCTATTAGCGCATCGGGTTCACATGGTATCGCACGCATTACAAGGCTTTGCACGGAAGTTTTCTTAATAACATGTTTTGCGTATGGTAAAGATAATCTCGTACGGTTGCATCCTTGCTTTCCGCACGATCGCAATACCACGCTCGATGATCCTCGTAAACCCTGAGTGCGTATTGAACTTTCCGCATGGTTATAACACACACCGCTCGATGATCCACATAATTCTTAACTGCGTATTGAACCCTGGCAAACATTTGACCATACTAGCCCTTCAAGAGATAGATCCATCAGCGAATGATCGGACAGCGGTACCGTAGCATGGCATGTGATCTTCGGCTTATTTCTAATGAACGCATTGTCAATTGAAGAGCTGGGGAACTTTAGTACCTGCGTTGATAAAGCTTTGACCTGTTCATGGATGGAGTGCCCAGTGTAATTGCTGTACGACGCCTGCCCGTCATATACACTTGACATCAGGTAGCTTCGAGGGCAAGTGGATACCGGCAGCTGAGAAGGCCGCTGTAAGCTCGGGCTCGTCCATGCTAAAGGTGCCGCAAAGATCATGCCGACCAAATGCCTTCACCAAATGAACTGTATGTAGACGCTGCATTTGATCTGCAGCCTGCGGGACCAGTGCCCATAGATGAGAAATCAGATCATCGTCATCCCACAGCTCGGTTGCAACCCAGTAGCGAAGCACGAGCGATTCGATACTCGATGGCAGGATGTCGGCCAAGCTAGGTGCTGTTCGAGGATCACCTCCCAGCAAGATCTGCACGTCGATATCGAGGCTGGTCAGATGGTCAAACCCCTGGAGAGAACCTAGTGGTAGGACGCGGCCGGATGTCAAGGCTGAGTGTGCTCCCAGGCGAAGATGCCGGAGAGTTGAGATTGAAGGTTGAAGAGCTTGTAAGAATGCTAGCGGCCCGAGTGTGTTGACGACGTATCTTTGGCCAGGCTCAAGCTTCACAAGAAGCTCGAATGACTCGAGGGATCTATAGGCGCTAAGGAGACGTTTCATGGCGTTGGGATCGAGATTGGTCTTTCGCAGGTCAATGGTCTTCAATTTAGGCGCTAGACTAGGGGTTCCTTCAAGACGATTCCGCTTTTGTGTGTACCATCCCCAAGATACTTCTGGGTCGGTGCAGCGCCAAGCATGGGTGGCATGATATGCCTCCACAGATGGCAGGCATAAATAAGGTGTCACCTCGTAGAGACCACGTTGTCCAGTATGTTCCGGCCACGCGAAGCTTATCTTCGACAAGTGCTGAAGAGCCTTGAACCCTGTGCCATGCCCAGCGGCCTGATGGACGATTTGGTTGGAATACTTCGCACATGAAGGAAGCGCTAGAGACAGCTCTTTCAACCTGACAGCCTGGCTGAAAAGTAGCGCCATATATGCGTCCGATGACCCGGTCTTGAGAGCCCAGATCCAGGATTCCACGTCCGGCACTGCAATTTTCCGAGCAGCTTGGGTCAGAAGTTGAATATCTGCGGATTGGCTAGAAATGAAGTGTACTTGTTGGATACCAAGCTCAGTCCAACAATTTGCCTCCACATATCTGACATAACAAGCTAGATGGGGTCGAGACAGGATGGCGAGGAGAAATCGCTGAAGGGATCTAAGTTTCACCCGGGTCCAGCTTTCACAGTCGTTCCCCGTGGTGCCCCAGCTCTCGTACAAGTACGGTTCAGTGAGTCGGTTGAGTTCTTTGGAGGTCAGAGACAGGCTTAGAAGCGATTTCGTTGACACTCGTCGGTCGTTGAGGATCTTGTACGCAAGTCCTATGCCTGGCAGATAGGGTGACGATACCAGCGCATGCCTGTGTTGATCTTGGCAGGACGCAATAATTGCACAAAGGAGCTCCTGCGGAATATCACGAAATCGAGCCATAATGTACGACTCTTGTAATGAGACACGTTGATGCGTAAAGCTATATTGAAGACATTGCGGTATTTGGTGATAGTGCTGGTTGTGAGAAACGAAATAATCCTCGCAAGGTTGCATACATATGAAAAGAATTGGCTGGAGTGTTGACAGGTGCAAGCGCGTCAGCCGACTAGAATAGCTCGCTGTTCACTGTACCATATTGACGCGCCACAAGTATCTATGAGAAAGGCTGACCGGGTTTTTTGTCTGAGCTTCCGGGATTTAGCTTCGACCATTTGCAGTCCTCGAAATCCTTGCTCCGCCTGGTTTCGAGGGGCTAGATATGTCATCTGCTGAGGTTCCATGGTGCGCTCCTGACATCCTGTTGACGAATTGCTGATGGACCCTTTCAAAGCCAGTCACAGCCCAAGGCTAGAGAGGCAAACCGTTGAAGTTCATTGCTTATTCGATACCGTGTGAAGCTTTAGAACCTAAGCTAGTGGACTCACGGAAGAACAAAGAGAACATATGACCCCTTGCGCATCGTTTCAACTCAATGAGGATCTGTACAAATGCATATCACAGACGAAGGCGGCATCGCCCCCTTGCCCGCAGATTACGACTCCGCATGGGCGTTGCTGTCGTCATTAACGTTAATGTTGTTGAGTTAATGTTGGATTAGCGATTTCACGAAATGGCTGCTCCGAAAAAACCGGTCTTGGCGTTCTAGTGAGAATCTGACGAAAACGGATTAGCGTCAAGCACGCAATAGCTGTGTCAGCGATTCAACCCTCGATCAGTCTTGTGCGTCTCAAGCCATGGCGTCAACACCATTCTCCAGTCCTGTATGGACTTCTCCGAACTCACTTGTGGCAATCGTCACGTCGTGGCAGCATGACTTTGGCAAGGGCTGTCATCGGGTCTATCCGAACAGCAGCAGCTCGTCCGACAAGACCACCACCTCATCCGGCGCGTTTGAAGGCCTCTATCGGACACTCTAGAACTCCCCTCAGTCATCGCTCTTTCCATGTTGAAGCGCCGAAAAGAGCGCAGGCGGCAGTAGCAGAAGCTGCAGAAGAGACCGTGGAACTACCTGACTCCTCGAACCCTGCGCTTTCATTTCCATGTCTGGACGCTCAAGAAGCGAAGACAGTAAGGCTATCCGCTCGTTCCCTCTTCTCAGGGCCCGAGCCATCGTACGCTACGGGACAACATCGCAATTGGCTATCCCAGGAGCCTCTGCTCCTTGACTGGGGAGGTTTGCTCCCTCAATTCAACATCGCTTACGAGACTTGGGGCAAGTTAAATCAACAGAAGAGCAATGTAATTCTGCTACATACTGGACTCTCCGCTTCTAGTCATGCGCATAGTACGCAGGTCAACCCCAAGCCCGGCTGGTGGCAGAATTTCATCGGTTCTGGGGCGCCGTTGGATACCGACAAGTACTTCATTATATGCACGAATGTCATTGGGGGATGCTATGGCAGTACTGGGCCAAGCTCGATAGACCCAGCGGACGGACAAAGATACGCTACGCGATTCCCGATCCTTACCATGGAAGACATGGTTCGAGCACAATTCAGACTCCTCGACGCCTTCGGCATTGGAAGACTACACGCGAGTGTAGGCGCGAGTATGGGAGGCATGCAGAGCCTGGCTGCCGGAGTTCTCTTTCCGGACAGAGTGGGAAGGATTGCTAGTATTAGCGGCTGTGCAAGGAGTCACCCATACAGCATTGCCATGCGGCATACACAACGTCAAGTTCTCATGATGGACCCGAATTGGTCTCGGGGCTACTACTACGGGGGCATACCTCCACACGCAGGCATGAAGCTCGCTCGAGAAATCGCTACAGTGACATACCGCAGCGGGCCAGAATGGGAGCAACGCTTCGGACGAAGAAGAGCGGATCCCAGACGGCCCCCTGCTCTCTGTCCTGACTTCCTCATCGAGACATATCTTGATCACGCCGGAGAGAAGTTCTGCCTTGAGTACGACGCTAACAGCCTTCTCTACGTCTCGAAAGCCATGGACCTCTTCGATCTTGGAAAACAACACCAACAGCAGATGGAGGGCTTCAGGCGGCAAAATGAGGCTAAATTGTTTTCTGCTCAAGGCGACACCCAACAAGCTGATCGCTGCAACTTGACATTACCAAACGAGCCGTACGAGGAACAAGGCAACGGCAATTCAGCACAAGCAGTCTCGGATCCAGTACAAGCAACATCAAACCGTCCCCCCGAGGATCTCGTTGCCGGTCTTGCACCCCTTCGCAAGCACCCTGTGTTAGTAATGGGGGTCGCCAGTGATATCCTCTTCCCTGCATGGCAGCAACGAGAGATAGCCGAGACGCTGAAGGCGGCGGGTAATCGGTCGATAACCCACGTGGAGTTGGGGGAGGACACGTCACTCTTTGGGCACGACACGTTCCTACTGGATCTGAAACATATCGGCGGCAACCTTCGGAGTTTCTTGGGCTGAACAATTGGGGCGAAGGCACATCGGCGGTTAGATGTCTCGGCGTTAGGTGGGGCGAGGATTATGTGGACTCGAGTCAGGTACAGTAACTGGATGTATTCCAGCACTGTTGGTGTATGCTAGAGGTGCGTTTTGTGGGATTATAGGGTCTACGACCACATGCGGAGCGATATCAAACAGCCATGCCGGGTCGCATAGCGCCTGAGTTTGGCCTAGAGCGTGATGAATGGCGAATACCACGAAACGAGCAGCCTGCAACAGCGCTGGTGGGCATTTGCACTCTCAGCAATCTACCGTGACCATCATAGATGAGGGACACGTATAACTCTGGACGGTAGAAGAACATGAGATTTGGAGCATGCACACCATCGCTGACCGAGAACCCGCATCCCTGAATTGGCTGCATCAAGATCCTGGCAGACCAGCGATAAGTGTACTCCGTGCTCCACATGATAAGGTGAGTGATTGAAGAAGGGCAAGGTGACGCGCAATGCATGCCACAAGTGGCAGGTGGAGTAGTGAGCAGAAGCCTGAAGACTCTCCTTCCGCAATCCGCATGCTGTTCCCGGTACGTAACCATACGGAGTATTCAAGACCATCAATCATGACCTCCCTCACGCGACGCTCGTTGAGCTTTGCAGTTGGGGCGAGTCGGGAGTGCGATGTGAGATCGCCAGATTGAGATTCCGGCTATCCAGTAGGGGCGCCAGAAGGGACTCAATCGAGGCTCCGGCGCTTTCTTTTTCTTGTGGGGGCCAGTAACGCAGGCCTTGCCGACGAAGACGCAGCTCGGAAGCTTACATGTACTTTAGACTATTAGATACATCTAGCTGGATCAGTCCGGGCTTGCTTTGACACGAGCCTCCAAACACGCAGTCCATAGGCTACATTGATCCTCACCAGCAGCGCACCGGGTGGGAAAACATCATCGCCTTCATCATATATTGTCTTCCTCCCACCCGACTGCACCAGCCCTTCCACGGGTGTATAGAAGTACAAACAGTCCTTCCAGGACCCCCTTGCCCCTTGCCCCGCCACCCAGCTGCCGCGTCAGCCCCTGCTGCTTGGCAGAGCCCGGCAAAGCTTGAATCTCCCCTTCCACGCTTCCGCCTCTCTTGTCCAGAAAGTCTGTACAGCGTACGTCACTGACTGGCAAACTGTCTTCTCTCTGAAAGTCGTCGCTCTGGCATTGAGTCGGGGTCATTAATCGTGGCAGCGCGATCGCCTCTGTGCCCTCTGCTCCGCGCCTTCCTCGAGAGCTCTTCCTGCAGAGAGCCAGATTTCGCCTTGGCATTGCACTTCCAGCACAGGACGCCTGGCTTGGTGGGACTTCCACAGCATTTAATGGCAAGACGCGAGGCCTTTGCTTGCGGTCAGAAGTGAGCTGATTACCTTCGATTCCTCCGCCTCCTGATTCCCCTTCTTCCTGCTTCACCACATCCATCGTCAATCTTCAATCATAAAGACTGCCATCCACCAAGGCACTCGCCATGATTACACCTCGAAAAGCGGCCATTGTCGCCGTCTTCATCCTCACAGCGCTCTATCTACTCCATTCGTCAAGCACTTTGTCAACCCAGGTTGCAGACGCTCCCGCACAGGGCCCCAAGGTTCAAATCAAAGAGGCTGTTGCCACTGCTCAATCCACGGGTCGGCCGAGCACCACATCTCATGAGCTGTCCCGCCCATACCCTCCGCCACGACAGATAGCAACGGAAAAGAAGATCCCACAACAACCTTTGGCAGATCCCGCCAGTAAGAGCCTACGCGAACAGTTGCAATACCAGTTCCCATATGACCTCGAGGGCAAGTTTCCCGCCTACATCTGGCAGACCTGGAAGTACACACCTGCTTCTGGAGAGTTTTCAGACGCATTTCGGTTCTCGGAAGCAAGCTGGACTGAGAAACATCCAACCTTCGTTCATGAGGTCGTCACCGATGAAGCCGCCGTGTACCTTTTGCGACACCTTTACGCGTCCGTACCGGAAGTGGTGGAAGCATATCAGACTCTTCCTTTACCTGTGTTGAAAGCCGACTTCTTCCGTTACTTGATCCTACTGGCCAGGGGCGGCATCTACTCCGACATTGATACTACTGCGATTCAGTCAGCCACCGATTGGCTACCGAAGGAAGTCCCACGAAGCACTATCGGCCTCGTCGTCGGCATAGAAGCTGATCCAGACCGTCCCGACTGGCAGAAGTGGTTCTCTCGCCGCATCCAATTCTGTCAATGGACCATTCAAGCAAAGCCGGGTCACCCCGTTCTCCGCGATTTGGTCACGAAAATCACTACAGAAACGCTTCGATGGAAGAAGAAGGGCGTCTTGACAGGAAAGAGCATGGAGAAGGACGTGGTGGAGAAGAAGATGGGCAAAAGTATCGTGGAATTCACCGGTCCAGCGCTTTTTACCGACGCCGTTTTCAATTACATGAATAACCCGGACTACTACAAAATGGATGGCAAGAATGTGACTTGGGAAGCCTTTACGGGTATCGAGACAGCCAAGAAAGTGGGTGACGTGATTGTCCTGCCCATCACGAGCTTTAGTCCTGGTGTTCAGCAAATGGGTGCAAAGGAGCCTGATGACCCGATGGCCTTTGTGAGACATGACTTCGAAGGTACTGCTCCTGGTCTACGCGCTGCGCAATTCTAAGCTAACGAGACGATGCAGGCACGTGGAAACCTGAGAACGAAAGAATCCATCCTGAACGCGATCAATAATCGTAACCTAACCAACGATTTGACCAATCTTGGCAACCTGACCTCACATCTCACGCAACATCTTACAACACATCTTCATCATCCACTTCTCACAGCATCTTACGACCACAATCATAGACCTCGGACCCATCTTGGAAAGTAACAAAAATATCTTACGACCATAGACATCTTCACATCACATCCGCACGAGGCCATCCGCCTGTAATCATGTATTAGGTTCAAGGGCTGAACCTCGTGCGAACCCAACTCTACTTCTGTACACGCAACATTCAAGCGCTGAATCTTGTGAGCTGTCTGGCTGTCCCATTTTTCACGTTTCTTCTGCAAGCATCTGGTTGAGCATGCTCTGGGTCATATGATAGAGGGACCAGCAGCCTGAGAGGGCAGGGGCGACATGACTGGACGGGGTTTAGATTTATTATTCTCTCAGATAGGGGAGTTAAAATAGGAAAAACTTCATTGAATTTTGAGGCTCTTCTGTTGTTGTTTGACCTTCCCTTTAAGATTGACCCAGTACTGCTAACAGTTAGTACCCATCCCTCCCTACCACCCATTCTGGCTTGCTCCGACTCTATCTTCAGCCCTCCCACAATGTTCTCGTCAACTGTCTCTTGGTTTCTCGTTCTCTGCTATCCGCCCAATACCCGAAATTACTTCATCAATTGTCTATGTCATAAGCTTTCTTTCCATCAACCCACTCCGTAGACTTTAGTCCTGCATCAGTTTGCAGAAGTTGGGAGGCGAGGGAAAATCAAGAGTAGGGAGCGGTTCACCCTACCCTATCTAAGTATCTGGCCTCGTGTGATGTCTCTCTCTGTTGTAGTATCATCCTATTCAACCACATCAGTGGATCCTCTGTCCTTTTCCTGACTTTTGGAAAATCTTCCGCTTTCACGGCTCCTTTGTTGGCATGGTGTTTGAGGATTCAGGGATAACGCATGGTTTCTGCTGGGTGGGGAGGGAGGTGGTGCGTGTTTGGTGCGTGGTGCGTGATAGGAGTGAGCCGAGGTCATGGAGAGAGTGGGGAGAGGGAGTGGAGAGGGAGTGAATGTTTTGTTCGGGGCCGGGGATGGGTTTTGTGTGGATGGGGGGAAATATACTTGAGCAGCTATCAACGTGTGGGTGAGTGGACTGCACTTCGGATTTTGGAGCGGACGAAAACATGGCTATCAATTGAGCAGCATGGCGATGACAGCATATAGACTCAATCACCTACGCAACACAAAAACCAGGGGCCCAGATTACTACAGTGATAAGAGAACCACCTTGTTTTCCCGAAGGTATGGGCTAAGATGTGTAATTACGACCACGGTATCATCAAATCTGAGCTCTGATGGCATGGCCAAAGACTCCGAATGGCATCTAGTCGGTTCGTATACAGCGATTGGTGGCTTTCGTGGTTGGATCACACGGTGACTCGGCAACCCGTTCTAAGCAGTACTGGTCGCGACTTCACCATGGGACTCATGAAACCTATATTGGGACTAGCGTGATCGTGATCTTGGGCGAAAACTTTTTACCGTAGATCAAGGTACCTCGCGATTCGTTCCTCTCCCTCTGGCTCGCAAGGAAGACAAATGGTTCAGCTCCTGCGTATTGTGCAAGTCTCTGTGGTGGAGAATGATTCAATCGAAGAGGATTAGGATGTTTGGTCTTGCTGGTCTACGCACGATTTCTTGCAGTTACTACGATATATTTGTGCCTCGTATGCAACGAAGAGAAGAGCCTATACACAACAACGCTGACATCCTTCCTGTGGTACGATATCATGAAATATCTTTCCTCCACAATCTACGTTTGGGCCTGGCATGAGCTGCAGGCAATGCGTTTCGTTCGTTTAGTAAGTATCTTCGAAGAAATGGACTGATTGGACATACCACGCTGTGTGTGCGAGCCACCAATTTCGCCTGAACTTCTGCGTAGACTGTATCCACACGCGACCTTTGGAAGGGATCCTGACAAGAGTTCTGGGGTTCCTTGGCTGTTGGTCACCGCTCACAGGAGTATCCAACAAAGTTTTTCATGTAGGCGGTCCTATAGAACCTCGCGTTCGAGGAACAGCCTGTTTGTGCAACAAGCTCTCGTTGCTATGGGTGTATGTGCGCACTGGAAGGGTAGAGTATGCCAGCTCTGCAAGTCTGAGAGTCGCGAAAGCGGCAATTCGCATGTTTTGGTCGCCCATTCTACTTCCGTCATTACGCAGCCAAAATACAATTCTTTTCGCGCTCTTACATACCCAAACCTCCCGTCTCTCTTCACTTCGACTTTCGAATTTCTCCTTACATTCCTCTATTGTTCTACCTGGTAATCTTGCTGGTCTAGGAGAGGTAGAACGACATGGTTTGCTGCGGCTTGTGGGCAGTGGGACTTTTTCCGATCTGGACACTCACAACCTCCGGTTCGTTTCTACCAATGGATGCGACCTCTTCTTACACATCAATGTGGCCTGGGCTTCCCACGACGGACGACATAACATGCTTCCATGCCAGCCAGACGGGTATACAGACAACCGTTGATGGCTGCCGGCCTACGTTAAATCACCTTCGCACAATTCCTGGCTACAGCAGGGTCCAAGCTTTTCAATCCGACAAAGCTCCCAAAATTACCGTCCGAGTGCCGGATGGCGGTGAACAGATCCTGACACCTCCGTTCAATTTTCATGTTATTGGAAGCAACTGTGCCCTTCGCATAAGTACTATCAATTGGAGCAGTGGACTCATTCTCCTTGCTGCAGGCTAGGGCGACGGCGACCAATATACTCCAGCATTGCGAGGATCTTGGGGAGCCATATGGCGGTAACGCAGACTTGGGAAGAGGCAACGGGTGGGAGGTCCAAGTTGTGGGCTACGATCTACCGCCCAGAAACCGCACCGTATTCATCGAAGAGAATGAAAGAGGTAATCGTACTTTCACTCCAGCAACGGGTCGGGTCGTTAGCAGCTCCTTGGCATAATGGGAAGGAACGCATTGAGCTTTGCTCTAGATTCCACATCTTCGTGATGGCTATTAGCGAGGCAGGGTCGTTGTTCATTCGTTGCGCATACATCACAAAGTCCCCAACACTAAAAGTGCTGCCTCGACAACAACGCCATTGTATGATTATTTGTCGAGTCTTCATACCAGTAACAGAACGTTCATAGTGTTCTCTCGTCACTCAACGCGAAGCATATTCACTCTCCTGCACCTGCCTCTAATACATATAGAAGCTCGTGTCTCTCTCCAGCCGCATTAGATCTTTCGCAACTCCTCCGCACTCCCACGTCCAGCACCTATCTCCAATCATTCAAATACATAATCTCATCAACATCCGGCACCAGCATGCCTATGACCCCAGCGAGGATCTGGTTGGGGGGATTTCGGGACTCACAGCTGAGACAGCCGCAGGAAAATAGCAAGGCAGACAGTAAATCAGCAGATAAAGCAACGACCGAAGCAACAACCAATCTAGCTCCCACGACGTCGGCGAAGGCCTGGCTGGGTGAGTTCATAATTCCAGGATCGTCGAGCCCGAAGGAGCTTACGGGAAACGCAGAACGAACCAAGGAGGCGTTTTTCAAAAAGGACGACAACGCAAACAAGTCTGCTCAGCCCGAAGCGGCTCATCATCCAACCACCCAGCACGGCCGAAGGTCGGCCCCTTCCCTCATGACTATGGACGCTTCCGGCTACAACGTTGAGATAAATAGTGGGTACTTCGGTCCTTTCTGAAGTCTCCTAGCATGCCCCTCGGTCACAGGATCCGTGAAGCCTGACCCGTGTGTAGCTAAGGAATATGCTTTTCGGATGCAGTATTGGGCTTACTGCTTGCATGTATGAACGGTCGTTTCTTTGAGTCGCTATCTCTGGGTTGGTAGGAGCGGAAGTGCATGGGACGATACGTGCTTAGCATAATCGGTTAGCTTGATTAGTACCCAAATATAAATCCGACCTCACGAGAATGTACACTTTGCATGTTTCACCCAATCCAACTCGCGTCAATGTCAGGTCAAATGACTTGTTTAGAAGAGACTGATCGATACTCTACAGTATTAGTCGATACTCTACAGTATTAGTCGATACTCTACAGTATTAGTCGATACTCTACAGTATTAGTCGATACTCTACAGTATTAGGAGACAACAATCTCTGATTTTGCGTTTACTCGAAGTGTGTGTAATCAGCATCTTGCTCAACGTCTTATATAAAGATTGATATTTCGTTGTCCAGCCATTGAGTCCACAATGGAGTGGCTTTAGGGTTCAGACACGGCCGACAAGGGCTGAGAACCTTAGTTAGGGAACACCTTCGCCTCCCAAAGTAGATCTTCCAAGCATTCTATTGAATTTTGATAGCCGTCTGAGCGTCGAGTCTCCGATCGGGATAGTTTCTTTGGTCGAAGAGAGATAGCGTCTACGAGAATATGGCTAGTTCGCTGCCTGCTCATGGCGGTCAACCACTGGACAGGTCTTGGAAATACCTACCTCAATATGCTTCGAGTTCCAGATTCTTGGTCATTGGAGCTGGTGCTCGAGGAAATGCCTACGCCCGTGCCGTCACGGAGTCTACCAAAGGGCGCATCGTGGCCGTAGCTGAGCCCATTGCACATAAGCGCCAAGCCTTCGGACAAAGGTACATTTGGGGCACCGCAGACCCCAATGACGGCCAAGCATTTGAAGACTGGAGGGCTTTTGTGCGTTATGAACGGACTCGAAGAAGTTGCGAAGGACGACTAGACATTCAAGTGCTCGCAGGTGTTGATGGTGTCTTCGTCTGTGTCTTGGACGAAGATCATGCTGAGGTTGTCATTGGATTACGAGAGTTTGATCTTCATATTATGTGCGAAAAACCGCTTGCGACGACGCTGGATGACTGTTTGAAAATATATCGATCATTGAAGCCTTCGAACAGTGAGTGTCTTAGGACCGTTTTCTCCATAGGTCATGTTCTTCGCTACAGTCCACATAATATGCTTTTACGGAAGCTTCTTCTGGAAGACGATGTGATAGGGGATATCCTCTCCATCGAGCACACGGAGCCCGTAGGCTGGTGGCATTTCTCGCATAGCTATGTGCGCGGCAATTGGAGAAAAGAGTCGACAACAGCGCCTTCATTACTTACCAAGAGCTGCCACGATATCGATTTCCTACTCTGGGTGCTTTGTTCACCACCACCTTCGTCCCGCAATCCGCCTCATCTGCCAAGCCACGTGACCTCGACCGGTTCTTTGACCTACTTCAAGCCTTCTCGGAAGCCAGCACTTGCTGGCAAGGCAACGAGTTGCCTCTCTTGTGAGGCGGAGCCGGGATGCATCTACAGCGCCAAGAAGATCTACCAGGACACTCACCTCTCGAAAGGCAACGCTGGCTGGCCTGTGCATATCGTAGACCCCGAGATCGAAGACTGTCTCAATCAAAAGGGGCAGGCCGCTGCAGAGGCAAGATTGAGAGATCGTCTTGCGGAAGACTACAGTATTTCGACGCCACAGGACGAAATTGACCGCCGCCCATGGTTTGGCCGCTGCGTCTATGAATCCGACAATGATGTTTGCGATGATCAGGTCGTCACAATGACTTGGGAAGACGACCCTCTTTCCCCCTTCCTGACTGGGGTAAGTGACATGATCAGCCGCTTGAAGGGCAGAGGTGCAAAAACAGCGACATTCCACATGATAGCCTTCACCGAAGCGCAGTGCGAGCGCCGCGGGCGAGTTTATGGCAGCAAAGGCGAGATCTCATATGATAGCAAGGAGATCCGCGTTTATGACTTCGCTACCAAGAAAGCGCAGATCCATCACCCACATCAGTCTGGCGGAGGACATGGAGGCGGTGATGATGGGCTTGCACGCCAATTCGTGAGAGCGGTTGATGCGATCAAGAACGATGGGATGAACGTCGAAGAAGCGCAAAAGACTTACGTTGGCTGTACACTGGAAGAGATCATCAGAAGCCATGCTATGGTTTTCGCTGCCGAGGAAGCGCGAAGGGAAAGAAAGGCCGTGGACTGGAAGAAGTGGTGCGAGAAGAATCATGTTGCATGTCTGTAGGGCTTGCTCCAGGATCGGTCATGTTTCCCACCCAGCATGGTAAAGGGAGTCAACAACCAAGGCGGTGTCCGCGCAATTTTTTATCAACGGGCCTACAGAGGCACCCACTTTTCGCCGCAAAAAATCACTGTCCCATGGAAACAATTTCGCCTGGAAAGAGGGCATAGAAGTCGAGCGCTCTCACACAGGCTTGTCGTCAGCAGCGATATTCTGCCCTCTGCCATGGAGATATAGAACGCTCGAGACTCCAAATGAGTCATTTGAAGAGGTGCAGAGAGCCTACTGCAAGTCTGCAACGGAGCCTGGCCAAAGTGGCAAAGAAGCCGAACACCAATCAACTCAGTCAATCGACGTTGACTCTGATGAAGTTGAATCTCTAGGCTGAGAGGAGAGACGTGTCGCACTCGACGTGTCTCCATTAGCCAAGTCTTAGCGTTCTTGCTCTGCAGCCAATCACAACGGGCCAATCCACTCACGAAAAATACGCGCCCGACTATCCCATTTTCCCCACCAAATATACACTGACACTGGCGCTGAATGAAATTTGCCTCAATCGCTGTTTCTGGCTTCACCTCATGGTCGGCGCCTGCTGAGATGAGGCTCTCTCTGTAAGGTATAACCACTCTTATCCATGGCTATCGCTAGCTTCCCTCCATACCGTTGAGCCTCAACGGTTGATGCACATCACCAGATGCCATTCGTATTAAATAAAAAAGGCCACCATGCACACACTGGTCTGGGGAAAACTGGCCAGCTGACGACGTGGGACCCTACCGAAATAGCTACATATTCATCTCCCAACGCGTTGACGCGCGACACCTACCTGCTCTGGCTGCTTATGTTTCACGTCCACCTATTGTCTATTAGATACCTCTGGTCCTGCCCATCTCGACTTGTTTTCTTCATGTTTCAGGTCTACCTCGTGCCATAGTCTGCTATGGCATCTTCGACGTGTTTCATATCAGGGCATGCGCGATGGGGTGTTCGTGGAGGGGATAAGTATCCATCTCGCGCCTCTAAGTATCTCTTCTTCTTTCTCTCATCCTCAACTTACGAGTCTCCTTTGAAACGGCCTCAGAGACGTTCTCGACGAATCTTTTTTGTCTCTTTCCTTTGTCACTAGACTAGAGTGGTATCCTGGAGCTGGTCTCCTATCATAATCGCGCAAGCACTTGTCAGTTCACATCATACAGCGCGTAAGTATTCCCTTGGTTGTGCTGGACCTCAATTGACATATAACAGTCTGGAAGCCATGCCTCTCGAACCTTACTACTATAGACCTACAACACCTCCCCGCGAGCCCAGTGCCAGCCCCTTCAGTAATCATAGCCGTAATACCTCCGGATCCTCCGCCTGGTCGCGTCATGGATCCCCATCTCAATCTGTCGAGACAAGGGCTTCGACCCCGAGCCGTTCTCCCCTCCGACAGTACGGGCCTACACTTCTTCCCAAGATTCGCACCCAAGAACAGACCCTCGAAGCACCGTCAGTGGGCAGGACTCATCGACGGGCTCAGTCAACTAGTGTCCAGCCATCGACACAGTCATCATCCTCAAGACCCGGATACCAACGAAGCACAACCTCTCCTCCAGAGTACATAAGTCTACTTTCTCCGCCCGTGTCTACGACCTCTACTGTCGACACATGGCACCACTCTGCTGCTCAGTCACCAGCTCCGTACGCTATTAATCTATCCCGCCCTTCCGTGCAACAAAGATCGGTATCTGCGTCTCGTATCTCCAGCCATTCCAGGAACTCGTCAAACTCATCATCTTCCACTGTCATCGACGATGCCACTCTTCGTCGTTACGGATACCCTACGTACCGCAACCTACCCACCTACCGCACCTCCTCCTACGCACCATCCCATCAACCCGGTGCATCTACCTTCGTCCCTCCACCCATCACCGTTCCCCAACGGGCTCCTCCCGTGATCCCCGAGGAATTCCAGTATCACAGCGACGCCGATCCAACCCTCTCCCTGACCGAATACCTCACCCGCCCAAATCCCGCCATCCACCTTTGCCCGGAACTCAAATTCTATAGCGGCAACGGCAAGCAATCCCACTTCTGGTGGGACATCCGCAACCTACGCACGTGGGAGTCCTTCAACCTTCAAACCATCTCTCTCATCCCCGGCGGCTTCCCGCGCCTCCTCCAAATCCCCATGCGCGCCACCGCCCTCCCCGAACCCCAGATCCCCTCGCACCGCCTGTCCCCATCCTCTGAATCCGCCCTATTCGACCTCTGCCGCGATTTCTACATCCCAAAAGTCAATGCAGCCCTAAAACCATGCTTGGGCTGGTCCAACTACATCTCCATGCGTGCCCCCTCCACAGGCCACACCCCCGAAGGGCCCCACTTCCTAAGCAACTACCAATCCGACACCGCCACCACCTTCACCTTCACCGGCACCCCTCGCGCCCGCGTAGTAGGGCTCGTCAAGTCCTACCACCGCTGGAACACCGGCATGCGCCACGAAGTTGGCCACAAGAAGGTCCTCTACCTCTCCGGCCTCGCCCACCTGCAGCGCGTCATGCGCGACCACTCCTGCCGCTACGGCTTCCTGATCACAGAGATCGAGCTCGTCTGCGTCCGTCTCGGCACCGAGCCTGCGGACGAAGCGCCCTACTTTGGCTTCTTGGAACTCAGCCCTGCGATCCGCACGGGTGCGACGGAGGGCATGACGGCGGGGGTGGCGCTGTGGTACCTGAACATGCTGGCGAAGGAGGATGGGCTGCCGGGGCAGATGGGGTGGAGGGTGGAGGTGGGACCAGCGGCGGGCATGAGCCGCATGAAGGTTTTGGGG